>Ga0335081_10000549_pt1 | contig 63530 bp, 56 predicted proteins | sample Lox_Sample_35_FD_206713 | JGI IMG/M metagenome (GOLD analysis project Ga0335081, IMG submission 206713) | Soil microbial communities from Loxahatchee National Wildlife Refuge, Florida, United States - Lox_Sample_3.5 | ecosystem: Environmental > Terrestrial > Soil > Wetlands | place: USA...
GCGCCTACCTGCGTAAGCGCATCCCAGCGCAATCCGTCTTCCACATCGGAGGTGACATTGTTCGGTCCAATCTGACATGCCTCAGTCGGATTCGGATTGGCAAACGAGAGCTCCGCGTATCGCTTGGGATCGAACTTCTTTTCCAATTGAATGGCCGACGGCATCGAGACCGCGGCCCACGCGGCGCCCTGGTCCGTGACGTAATTGTGTATGTAGCCCCACATCATCGACCAATCGAAGCGCCGCGCCGTGTTCGGGATTTCGACAACGACACTGCCATTGAACCGCGCCGGATCGGCCGGACGACGCAACAGGATGCGCGTTCCGTAAGGAAGGTTAGGCGTCTTCACGGTGAGCGCGCCATCCGCGGCCCAATCGTAGACATTGGCCGTACCGCTGATGATGAATTCCTCTTCCACGTACCCGAGCTTGGCCAGATCGAGTGGATGCAAGTTGTGGTCATTCGCGAGAAAAGGATGCGACTCCGCGGTTACGGGAATCGGCCCAGTTACCTTCTGCGCATAAGTAGCAGCCGCCAGAGTTAATAGACAGACGAAATACTTCATGAGACCTTCTCCGTTTCGGGCATAGTAAGGAACGCGCGCATCGCGTGCCAAAAAAGCTTCCGATTCAAACCGAGCACCACCGAGTGAGCAGTGCCTGGCAGAATGATGAACTGGCGGTCGCCATTGGGCAGCCGCTTGTAGAACTCCGCTAAGTCATCCACAGTAGCGATGCCATCGTACTCGCCGCGCACCAGCATCACAGGCGCCAGAACCCTCTCGGGGTGGACCACCGGAAGATTTGCCGTCATATCGAGGTAAGTGCCGGTTGGCACCTGGTCGCCGAATTTCAGTTCCAGATCGGCTAAGTACTCGCCGAGTGCGGGATCGGAAGTGCCGGCTTTATCGCGTGTGAAGATACTGCGGATCATGGCGCGGTCGCGCAGCCGCATATTGTGCGTGCGGTAGTAATCGAGCTGCTTAGCGCGCTCGGTTAATGTGGGCGAGCCTTCGCCCTTGTAGGTGAACGCACCGAAAACCAGGCGGCCGACCCGTTCCGGTTTGACCATAGCATAGGCGCCGGCCCGCAGCGCGCCGGAAGATTCGCCGCAGAGATGCACTTTGTCGCGCCCGGTCTCCCGTACCACCAGTTCGACCGCGGCTTTCAGATCTTCGACACCGCTGGCGATATCGGAATTGCCATCGGTGCGGCTCGATCGGCCGTAGTTCTCATGGTCGACGGTCCAGACATCGAATCCGTACTGGGCAAACGTATTCATGACCGAGTACTCGCCATGTCCCGGCACCGTCAGATCGAAGCTGGGCCGCGAAGAGATCGATGACCCATGAACCAGAAACAGCACGGGGAGCGGCGGTTCGCCCGCGCGCGGCGCGCCCATGCGCTTGCGGAACATGGCCAATGACACAGAGCCTTTCTTAGCCGTGTACTCGCTGCTCCAGACGGAAGCTTGCGATTTAGTCTGCGCCAGCACTCGCGAGGTGGCGAGTGCGCTGGCGATTACGGTGCGGCGAGTCATGGGTATTACCTCCCGCTCGGTTATTCCAGATTGTGGTACAGCCGCTCATCGAACGGACTGCCGAGATACTTTTGCAGGTTTTCGCGGAACTTCCGGGTGTGCTCCAGACCCAGGTGCGCTTCGTATGCCTGGCGGGTCTGCCAGACTTCGACGATCGTAAAGTGGTTCGAACGCTCCACATCGCGCAGGACCTCGAAGCGAACGCTTCCAGGATCTTTGCGGCTGTCGGCGGCAAATTCGTGCAGCCATTTGTTGGTATCGGCAGCGCCTTGCGGAAACACATCGACGTACGTGACGACGTACAGTTTGGCTTGATCCTGCTGGGCGGAAGCGGGCTGGACCAGCACGAGAGACAGCAGCGCGGCAAGCGGCAGGATGCGATACGCGCGAATCATCCGGCCAGTATATCTAAAATTGGCGGGGCTTACGTTTCCCAGACGCGCTTGGGGACGCCGCGGTCGCGGTCTTGCACGCGATCGTACAGATAGAAGGTGGAGACGGTGCCGAGCGACTCGTTGTAATAGCTCTCCTGCCCCAGGCCTTCCTTCAGATCCTCTTCGAAATCGTGCAGGGCCTTCAACTCATCGGCCAGAGCAGGCTTGGTTTTTCCGGAAGCCGTGCGGAAGAACTTCTGGAACCCGCCATCCATCAACAAGCCGATCTCATTTCCCATGAGGATGCCGGCACGCTCGGGGATGTGGACTTTGCTATCGCGCTCGGTCAGATCGACAGCGCAAATGCCGCGGCTGACGCGCACCATTCCGCCGCCCTGCTGCGCGGTGGTAAAACCTTGGCTCTGCAATTGGCTCAGGCGTTCCTGGAAGGTCGGATTCTTGGGGCGCTCGCGGCGAAAAAACATAAATACATTGTAAGCCAACGATGCGGCCACACCGGTGCACGAAACGCGGCGAATAGAGGGCGGCGGTGGACCGCCCTCGCTCCGGCCTCAGTGCGACTATTCTGGCAAAGCGTATCCGGAAGCCGCCTCATTCGAACCCGAAGAGGTAAATTCAATTTCCGGAGCCAGCCGGTAACTGTTCAGGTTCGTCCCGTTGATCACGGTAACGTTCGGTTTGCGTGAGCACAAAGGCGTTGAACGATTCGCCCGTTGCCGTGGCGCTCGGGTTGGTACCCGTCGATGTGCCCGTGCCGGAGCCTGTCGTAGTCGTGGCGCTTGTCCCGGTTCCGGAGTTGGACGATGACGAACTGGATGCATTGGTGACCGTCATGGTGCCGGTACAATCCAGATTGACTTTGTAGGTCCCGGTATATTGCAGGTTAGCCAGTGACGCCTGCAGGGCGGATGGCGCGGATGTCGCCTGGCTCCCGACGATATTGCCGGTCGACGTTGTGCTGGCACTCTGGCCGGTGACACCGCTTAGAACAAACCCATACAACCCTGTCAGGTTCGAATTGGTACACCCATAGGGGAGCAGGATTCGGACTAGCTTGATCGCAACTCCGAACCGAATTGCGTTGTGCTGGTAGTTGTTGTGGACATCCCAGTAGACGAAGTGCTTCCGGTAGATGACGTGCCACTCGACGTGGAAGTCGATTGATTGGTTGTTTACACCCGTAAGGTCGATTTCGGAGCCGCCGCCCCGGACGATGCCGACTAACGTTGTCGAGGTCGTGTTGGTCCCGAAGGCGTCCATCAAGGTTACGGTGATGGTGCAGTTGGGATTTACATTATAGGTCCCAACCTGCATGATCGCGCCCAGCGCACTGGTTGGCGCCGCATCGATGTGCCCAGCACCATCAAAAATCAGGTGACCAGTCAGAGTGAATTGGCTGTTGGAGGTGATCCCGCCTAACAATTGTCCCAACGCCGTGGTGCTAAAGCCTGGACTGGAAGTGGTACTGCCTGTCGTGGTGGTGGTGCCCGTTGTCGTAGTGGTTCCGGTGTTGCCGCCTGTGCCGGCCGTGGTTGTTCCAAGGCCCAACTCAGTAGAGACGTATCCGTAGGCGCCGTTCAACGACGAATTCGTTGCCTGGCATATCTGAGCCGAAGCCACAGCACTGAATACGATACCGAAGCAGCAGGTGACATAAAGGACTCAATTCATTCCAATTCCTCCCTCGGCACAGGTTTGGCAAGGGACGTTCCACCGTTAAGTTGGTCGCCGAACTCCATTGAATTACGGGTTACTGAATACCAGCTATCGCGGCAGGAAAGGACGAGCCCCGATTCACGCGCCGGGGCGGCGGCAGGAATCGGCGGCAGAATCTGCTGTCGGCAGCAAAATCCGCTGAAGGCTTAATGAACCGTGATCGTGGCAGTGGTCTGGCTGCTGGCCGCGCCCACGGTGAGCTCGAGCGGAACGGTGCCGGTCACGCCGCTCGGAATGAGGGCCTCGACCTGCATGACCCCTTGCACCGATCCGAAAGCCGTACCGGCGTAGACAATTCTCGCCGGCTGGCCGCCGATCGTCAGGCTCACGGGGAGCTGCGGCGTGCGAATGATGCGATCGTTGACGACGCCGTCTTCACCGGGAGGATAGGTGGAACCCTCGCCGGTGGCATAGAACGTAATCACTGAGTCAGTAGCAGCGGGGTTGTTCGTCGAGTTAATGCTGCCATCGGAATTGATCGCCACTGCCTGTCCCGAACCGGTGTAATCCATTGTGAAGATACCCGGCGCGGAGTACGACGCGGGCACCGTCATCTGCGCCGTCTGGCCGTGGTACTTGATTACCAGATTCGCCGAAAAGAAGCCGCCCAATTCGTAGGGCACCAGGACCGCGACCTGCGACGCCCCGGTATACAGAATTGGAGCGGGCCAGCCGTTGAACGTGATTGAGTCGCCGGCGAGCGACGCGCTGACTGCTCCGCTGGTGGGCAGCACGGCGGAAGCCGTTGGCGATGGGCCAATTGTGAGACCGGTTATGACCACCACTTCACCCGGCGCGATATTTCCCGGAAGCTGGCTGGCGCCGTTTTGAATGCTCAAGATCGTCTCCGGAGGCGCCAGGCTGCCGAAAAGTCCGTGCTCTTCGTCGCCGGGCCCCGCTGTGAAATACAGGGTATTCTTGTCGCCGCCAGTGGCGCCGTTGCCGAACAGCAGCGCCCACAGGCCATCGATCACGATGGGATTGCCGTTGGCGTCTTGGAGCGTGCCCGCCACCGCACCCGTCGCCGGATCGAATGCGTTGATTTTGCCGTCGCCAAAATTCCCGACCAGCAGGTCACCGGCGAAAGCCCCGAAAGTAGACGGCGCGATCGCCAATCCCCAGGGCGAATTGAGCGGGCCTTGCGAGACCAGATGCGTGATCAGATTGCCGTTGAAGTCGAACACGGCGACATACCCGTTTCCAGGCCCGGCGACGTCGTCGTGCAGCTCATTATCCGGCATCGCATACGCAACATATAGCTTGCCCCCCAAGGCCGAGATGTTGAAAGGCGCGAAATTGGCGGGGACGCTCGCATCGGCAAAGCCTCCGCTGACAGTAGTTGGGGCGAAGCTTCCATTGAATACGTCGATTTTGCCCGAGCGAAAATTGGCCGCATACAGCATGGGTCCACTGGCGGTAGAGGCGATCGCCAGCCCCTTGTATACGGCGTTGGTGGAGGTGACCATCACAGAAGCGGTGCTACCGGCGTTCCAGGCGGCAATCGTGCCATCCTCGGTGGAAAAGATAAAACTGGCCGGCTTGCCATTGGCCAATACGAATCCGGTCGTATTGTTATTCACCTGCCCGGTGGGATCTCCAGTTCCGGACGTGCCAGGAATGGTCACGACGAGCGGAACGATGGCGCCCGAGCCGTTGTAGAGTGTGGACCGTCCGGCGCCGTTATCTGAGATCCAGAAAGGGCTGGCTGCGGAAGTGGAAATACCCCACGGGTTGATCAGATTCGGATCGGTAACATCGGCGATTCCGGGAGTATCTGCCACCAGGTTGTGTTGTAAGTAAACGTTGGCAGCGGCGGCAAAAATGGCTGTTCCACTTAGTAACAATAGAGACAGAATTAGACTTGCTCGACGCATGAATCGCCTCCAAGAAAAGGCGATTATAGCCCGCGAGAATCGAAACAATCTGTAAATAGTTCAGGAACGGCGCCAGGCGAACGCGCCGTTTACAATTGTTGCCACTGGGCCCCCCTGAAAGGTCCGGCCGTGGAACGGTGAGTTACGGCTGCGTGAAAAGGATTGGTTCACGTCGTAAGTCCACGGGGCGTCCGTCCCAAGAATTGTTACATCGGCGGGAGCGCCGGCGCGCAGAGATCCGCGGCCTTGCCGGATGACCGCGTCGGGCCCGGTGGTGAACAGTTCGACCATGCGGCTCAAGCTAATCTTGCCGGTCTCGACCAGGAGTTCCAGCGCCAGCGAGACAGCCGTTTCCAGTCCGATGATGCCGAAGGGGCAGCTTTCAAACTCCTGCATCTTTTCGCTGCCGGGGTGGGGCGCGTGGTCGGTGGCGATGGCGCTGATGGTTCCGGCCACGATGCCATTGACTACTGCTCCGGCATCGCACTGGGAACGTAATGGGGGCTTCATTTTATAGTTGCTGTCGTACGGCAGCATGTGCTCATCGGTGAGCGAGAAGTGGTGCGGTGTGGCTTCGCAGGTAACGGCGAGACCACGCCGCCGGGCGAACTCCACCATGGACACGGCATTCTCGGTGGAGATATGGGCAACGTGGTAGCGCGCCCCGGTAAGCTGCGCGAGCAAGAGGTCGCGGGCCACCATGACATCTTCCGAAGCCGAGGGAATGCCGCGCAGACCCCAGCGCACCGAGTGGCGCCCCTCATGCATGTCACCGCCAGCGCTGAGGTTGAGGTCTTCACAATGGTCGATGACGGGGAGACCGTACGATCGCGCAAACTCCATGGCGCGGCGCATGACGCGGGAATTCATCACCGGCCGGCCATCGTCGGAGACGGCCACTGCGCCGGCGGCCTTCATGGCGCCAATCGCGGCCAATTCTTCTCCGAGGCTGCCTTTGGTGATGGCGCCAATGGGAAAGACGTTGACCACGGCGAAGCGCCGGGCGCGCTCCACGATGTAGCTGGTGACGGTGGCGCTGTCGTTCACCGGCTTGGTGTTGGGCATGCAGCAGATGGAAGTGAAACCTCCGGCTGCTGCGGCGCGCGAGCCGCTCTCAATGGTCTCGGCGTGTTCGAAGCCGGGCTCGCGCAGGTGGACATGCAGATCGATGAAGCCGGGAGCGACTACCATTCCACTGGCGTCGAACACCTCGGCGCCCGCGGCTGACAAGTTGGGCGCGACGGCGGCGATTTTTTCGTCGGCGATCAGAACGTCGGCCACGCGGTCGGTCTGCAAAGCCGGATCGATCACCCGCCCGTTTTGGATCAGAAGGGGCATCGCTACCCGATCACCCTTTCGAGAACGGCCATGCGCACGGCCACCCCGTTCTCCACTTGATTCAAGATCACCGAGCGCTGGAAGTCCGCGACTTCGGAAGAGAGCTCGCGGCCGCGGTTGATAGGACCGGGATGCATCACGATGCAATCGGGCTTGGCTAAATCCAGGTGCTCGAGACGCAGGCCGTAAAACTGAAAGTATTCGCTCGCAGGAAAGGAAGCTTCGTGCTGCCGCTCGAGCTGCACGCGCAGCATCATGATGACGTCGGCGTCGCGGATGGCGTCGCGAATGTCGGTGGTCAATTGAACGCCGGGAGCCAATTCCGCCAGTTCTTTGGGCAGCAGCGAAGCCGGACCGCAGAGCACGATCTCCGCGCCAAAGCGCGAGAGCAGATGGACGTTTGACCGCGCCACGCGGCTGTGCGCGATGTCGCCGATGATGGCGACTCGTATACCCTCGAGAGTGCCGCGCCGGTCGAGAATGGTGCGCGCATCGAGCAGCGCCTGCGTGGGATGCTCGTGAGTTCCATCGCCCGCGTTGATGATCGGGGTGGGCAGGTGGCGCGACAGAAAATGGGGCGCGCCCGAAGCCGCGTGGCGCATCACGATCGCATCGGGCCGCATGGCCGCCAGTGTGTTGAGGGTATCGACTAGGGATTCGCCCTTGGAGACGCTGGAGGAGGATGCCGTGATCGAGACGGCATCAGCGCCCATCCGTTTGGCGGCAATTTCAAAGCTGGTGCGGGTGCGCGTGGAAGCTTCGTAAAACAGGTTCACGATCATCTTGCCACGCAGCGTATCGAGCTTCTTCAACGACTGGCTTTGGAGAGGCTGAAAATCCTTGGCCCGGGAAAGAATAGCTTCGATCTGGGTTCGATCGAGCTCTTCGATTCCGAGCAATCCGGCAGGCATGACTAGGCCACTTCGCTGGCTGCCACCTTCTCTACCAGGAGGACTTTTTCCATACCGTCGATTTCCTGGAACTTCACTTCGATAATTTCGGTGTTGGTGGTTTGGACCGTGCGCCCGACGAAGCGCGCCTCCACGGGCAGTTCGCGATGGCCGCGGTCGATGAGAACGAGCAATTGGACGCGGCCGGGGCGTCCGTGGTCGAAGAGCGCATCGAGCGCGGCGCGGACCGTACGCCCGGTGTAGAGCACGTCATCCATCAAAATGATGTCCTTGCCCTGCACGGAAAACGCAATCTCGGTGGAGCTGACGACCGGCTTGATATCGACGGTGGTGAGATCGTCGCGATACAGATTGATGTCCAGGATGCCTACCGGGACCTTGCGATTCTCAAGCGATTCGATTTTCTTGGCCAGGCGCTGCGCGATGGGAACGCCGCGCCGCCGGATGCCAATGAAGGCGAGCTCGTCCAGGTCCCGTGTCTTTTCGAGGATCTCGTGCGCCAGCCGGATGAGGGTGCGATCGATCTCCGACGCGCTCATGATTTGCGCTTTTTCGCGCGTGGCGGACATAGGCTGTAAGCAACAGGGTAGCACGCGCGCGAAGCCCGGAAAAAGTAGAATGGAGTTGGGTTGCGATGCGCCCCATCCTCATTTTCGTGTTTGCGAGTTCGCTCCTGGCCGCGCCGGCTCCGCTAGCTGTAGTGCGCACGATCCTCTCGGACACCGAGGGCGGCGCGGCGCTTCCCAAAAGCTACGAATACACTCCGGGAGAAACGATTTTCTTCTCGTGCCGGATCGCCGGCTTCCGGCAAACCGCGGAGGAAAAGATCCACCTGACCTATTCGGTGGATGTCTTCGATCCGGCCGGGGTGCCCCTGGTAGAGCATGTGCGCGGAGAGATCGTCGAGGAGGTAACTCCGCAGGACCGGGAGTGGATGCCGAAAATCGCAAGCGAGATCGCGATCCCTCCACTGATTGGATCGGGCACGTACACGATCGTGGTGAAAGTGGAGGATCTCATCGCGAAAGCCAACACGGAACTCAAGGCGCCGTTTCCGGTGCGCGCCCGCAGCATCGAGCCGAGCGATACCCTGACTGCGCGAAACTTCCGGTTCCTGCGTTCAGAGGAGGATGAGCACCCGCTCGAGAAAGCCTCCTACCGCCCCGGCGACACGGTTTGGGCGCGGTTCGACATCATCGGCTTCCAATACGGCCCGAAGAATCGGATCGACGTGGGCTACGTAGTTTCGATTCTGGATGACTCCGGAAAAGTGCTGTGGACGCAGCCGGACGCCACCACCGAGCAAAGCGAATCGTTCTACCCCAAGCGTTACATTTCGGCATCTCTCTCGATCAACATTCAAAAGAACACGCAACCCGGAACGTACGCGATCGGTGTTCAGGTGAAGGACGGCGTGGGCACGCAGACGTACGAGACGAAAGAAACGTTCACGATCGAGTAGCACCAGAAGCACCGCTCCCTATGGTCGCGGCTCGGTAAAGGCCCGCGACCATAGGGGCCTGATGACGCAGCAGGTCGTTCGCTTCCACGCACGCCGCGGTCACAGCCATGGAATTTAGAAGCGTGAACCGCCGCTGACGCGTCTTACATATGAGAACATGTCAGCGCTTTGTACATTTGTGTTAACAGCGGCGATGCTGCCGGCGGCCGCTTTCGGCGCGCAGGAATTCACGATTGACCTCGATCCCGCGCAAATGAAGGTGGAGTACAAGCTGGGCGCTACGCTGCATACGGTAGAGGGCAGATTTGCGCTCAAACGCGGCCGCGTCAGTTTCGATCCCGATAGCGGTCGAGCGGCGGGCGAACTCGTGGTGGATGCGACGAGCGGCCAAAGCGGCAACGATTCGCGCGATCGCAACATGCACAAGAGTGTGCTCGAGAGTGAACGGTATCCGGAAATTGTGTTTCGTCCCGACCGCGTCGAGGGGAAGGTCGCAGCCCAAGGGCGTTCCCAGGTTCAACTGCACGGCACGTTCACGATTCACGGCACGGACCACGACATGACGGTTCCTATTGATGTCGAGCTTGCGGATGGCCGCTACACCGTCACCGCACATTTTCAGATCCCTTACGTCAAGTGGGGGATGAAGAATCCGAGCACGTTCCTGCTGCGCGTCAGCGACAAGGTGGATCTGACGGTTCACACGGTGGCGCAAGCCAGAGTTGTGTCCGCACTACTGGACCGCTGAGGCCGGCCCTACGATGTGGCTCGGGTCCTGGTTGTTCTCCTGGCAGATGTATTCCATGATTTCGCCCTTGGGATCGAGACGATTCTTGCCGACCAGTGTGAACGGCTTGGTGTAGGCGCCGGGATCATCGATAGTCACTTCCTCGACGAGCGTTCCGAGATCGGTCCTGGTGTAGCGCTCGATGGTGTGTAGCTGCTCGGTGTGCGGGTGGCCGGCGAAATCGAACCAGAACTTGTCGTTGAATCCGATGGTGTCGATCACCAGCGTGTCGCCTTCCCAATGGCCGACGGAGTGTCCGTACCAGGTGGGGTCGAGGTCCTTCGGATGCTCGCGGCCGTCCATGAAGATCTGCCGGTAGCTGTGGATGTTGCCTTCAAAGAGGAAGAACAGGCGCCCAGGCGCTTGCGCGATGGTCCAGGGATAGGGAGCCTGGCGCGGCACGCCGGTGGGCAGGCAGTTAGCTTCGGGATCCTGGCCGGCCTTGCGCGACTTCATGAGCGTTTCCATTTCGGGCTTCATGGAGATGGTGTCGCCCGGCTTCAAAATGCGCGAGACGTTGCCGACGAAGCCGTTGTCGGGCCGCCAGACGCCGGAGAAATCCGGCTTGCCATCGGCCAGCCGCGGGGTGGGACCGGAGGGGAACACGGGTCCGCGCCCACGGCCACCGCGGCCGGGAGCATCCGGGATGCTGCCTCCCGGAGGCGGCAAGACCGGCGCTTGCGCATGCAGCGAGCTGACGGCTGCGCCAACGGTCAATAGCAAAAGAGTGAGTCCCGTTTTCATGCAACTCCTTGGGTCCGATGACCGCTCCCTTTGGTCGCGGCTCGGTAAGGCGGATCGGTCAGTCGGCATATTAGTCGTCAGCGACCCCTGCGACTTTCGTGAAAGCTGTGCGCGTGGCGGTACGGTGGCGGATCACGCCGAACAGCACCCACGCTACCCCGGCGGCCATGACGATGAGCATCAGCCAACGCAGGGCGGCGGCCAGGAACGCAGCGGTAATCGTGGGCCAGGTGAACGAGAACTGCCGCAAGCGATCGGCGCGGTCGATCATCCAGTGCCAGCCGGTGTGCGCCACCAGCGCCGACAGGATGATGGTTCCCATGCGCTCCTTCACCACAAAGCGGAAGAGAAGCTCGATCGCAGGAATCAGCAGAAGTAACACGAGGAGCTGGCCGAGCTCGACACCGATATTGAATGACAGCAGTGAAGTGAGCAGGTGGGAGCCGGCGAATTGCAGTGTCTCGCGGAGCGCGAAGGAAAACCCGAAGCCGTGCACCAGGCCGAAGCCGAATGCAATGATCCAGCGGCGCTTGGTGGCCGCGCCCACAATGTTTTCCAAAGCCATGTACACGATCGAAACGGCGATCAGCGTTTCGATGAGCGGTGGAAACCAGAGGAACCCGGGCGCCAGATCGTAGGCTGAGGCGATCAGCGTAATCGAATGCGCCACCGTGAAAGCAGTGACCACCGGGATGAGCGCGCGCAAGCTGCGCAGCGGGATGACGAGGCAAAGCAGAAACAGCAAGTGATCGGTGCCGTCCAAAATGTGCTGAAAGCCGAGCGCGACGAAGCGCAGTGAGGCCTGGTACCAGCGGGGATCGAGACGAACCAAACCGGGATCGCCCACAAATTCGAACGCGCGCACCGCGCCGCCGGGCGGCAGGAAGCGAAGAGACGTGATCGTCCGCAAGCCCAGGCGCGCCAGGCCGGGATGGATCGAGAAGCGCGAACGGTCCGACTGAATGGGATAGGCGAATAACACATCGAGCATGGCCTGATCCCAGTAAATGGCGGTGTCGCTCGGAAGCCTGGGGCCGGTCAGGTTGGCTCGGGCAGTTTCGTACGATGCGAAGGAACGATCGGAGGGCAACGAGACTCTGGCGTTGACCACCCGCGGCGCAGGCAACCGATTGTCGTCTTCGTAGAGCTCGATGGCGTCCGCGATCCACAACTTGGAGGCGTCACTGAGATAAGCGGCGGAGCGATCGATATCGAGATAGCCCGGGCCAGTTTTGGGAAATTCGATATCACGCATCGCCTTGAGGGGGACGCGAACCAAGAGATCCAGGCGCTCGCCCGAAGGCTTCAGAAACGCCTGCACGGTTACGTCGTTGGGGATGTCGTGAGCCAGCGCGCAACCAGCCAACACGATAACCATGGTTAGGGTAGACCGTAGCATCGTCGGAGATCGAGTCGTGTATAGTAGCTTACAACCGAATAGGTGGGCGTGGCCACGCGTCCGAGACAGAATCGAATGGAGCGAAAGAGCTTAAGAGAGTGCGCAACCGACGCAATCCGATACTGGGAGCCCCGTCGGCTGCTGTACAACCTTGCGCTGGCCGTGGTTGTATTGGCTTACTTCGCCGTTAACTATCCGGCATCTAAAGCGGCATTGTCGATTGACTCTGCGCTGCTCGTTTTTCTTTTGGCTGTATTGGCAAATGTTGCGTACTGCGTGGCCTATGCAGTTGACATTTTCGCGCAGATGTCAGGATTTCGATTACTGTGGCTTCAGTATCGGTGGATCTTGCTTGTGGTCGGGATCTTGTTCGCGGGCACGATTACGCGCTTCATCGCCATGGCGTGGTTTTCCTCTCCCCCTAATTCGTGAGCCGTGCTTATTCCTTCGGAACGAAGCGTAGTGCCGCGGAATTGATGCAGTAGCGTAAGTGAGTCGGCTCGGGTCCGTCGTCGAACACATGACCCAGATGCGCGTCGCACTTGCTGCACATCACTTCGGTGCGCTCCATAAAGAGGCTGCGGTCGTTTTCGGTGTGGACGTTTTCCTGGGCCGCGGGTTGCCAGAAACTCGGCCAGCCCGTGCCGGAATCGAACTTCTCGTCGGAGCGGAACAGCGCCGTGCCGCAGCAGACGCAACGGTAGATTCCGGCTTCGTGATTGTTCCAATAGCGCCCGGTGAAGGCGCGCTCGGTGCCCTTCTTGCGCGCGACCGCGAATTCCTCCGGAGACAGCTCCTTCTGCCATTCGGCGTCGCTTTTCACGATCTTAGTCACTTGTATGGTCTCCCTCCGCTCCCCATTATCGGCAAAGATCGCCAGTTCGACGTCCGGCCCCGAGCCTGCCTGGCGCGCATCGGGCAGCGGCCGCTGTTTGCGATACAACGCCGCCCACAAACCGGCAAAGGCGAACGGCATGATCAGTAGGGCGCGGCGTTCCATCGACCTATTATTAGACTACATCGGCGGAGCGTGTAGCCGCAGCCGTGTGATAATCGTGCCATGGGTGCCGCGCGGACGTTGGTCTCCGTCGAAGAATACTTACACACAGACTATGAGCCGGACTGCGACTATGTGGACGGCCTGCTTGTGGAGAGGAACGTGGGGGAAAAGGACCACGGCAAAGTTCAAAAGAAGCTTCTGCTCTATCTGGAACAGCGTTCGAAGGAGTGGGACATCTTCGTCATCCAGGAGCAGCGAATCCAGGTGTCCGCTACACGATATCGGGTACCGGACGTCTGCGTGACACTCGGTCCGGAGCCTGACGAGCAGATCCTGACTAAGCCTCCGTTCCTGTGCATCGAGGTCCTGTCACCCGAAGACCGCATGACTCGCATGCAGCAAAGGATCGCTGATTACCTGAAGTTCGGCGTCTCCTACGTCTGGGTGATTGATCCGCAGCCTCGCGAGGCTTGGATCTACACAGCCGACACCATGCGCGAAGTTCAGGATGGCGTGCTGAGGACTGCTAACCCTGAGCTGCTTGTGCCACTAACCGAAGTATTCGATCGTTAACTTACAAGCCTATGACATAATCAGGCCATGGACGCGTCATCCGCACAGGCCGGCCGCTATTCCCCAGCCGATTTCGCCGCACGATTGTTATCGCGAGCTCGCATCCAGCACGCGCGTCTCACTGAGCTGCCCGAATCCGTACGCCCGCGGAGCATCGACGAGGCGTATCACTGTCAGAGCGGCGTTGTTCGGCAACTCCTCGACCATTACGGCGGCCGCATCGCCGGCTACAAAATCGCCTGCACCAATACCATCGCCCAGCGGCAACTGAGCGTCGACGGCCCGTTCTCGGGCAGCCTGTTGTCGGCATTTTGCTTCGATAGCCCTGCGCGTGTAGCTGCCGATCAGTTCTTCATGCGCGTGGTGGAGGCGGAGTTTGGATTCCGCATGGCGCGGGACTTGCCGCCCATCTCTCGTCCTCGCACCCGCGATGAGGTCGCGGAGGCGGTCGAGGGCGTCATTCCCGGAATCGAGATCGTGGACAGCCGATTTAATGACTGGACGACTATCGGCGCCTTGTCGCTGATCGCCGACAACGCCTGCAACGCGGCATGGGTCAAAGGTGATATCGTTGCGGACTGGCGCAACATCGATCTGGCCGCACAGCCCGTGAAGCTCAGTGTCAACGGCAAGCTGGTGCGCGAAGGCAGCGGCAGCGCGGTGCTGGGCCATCCCCTGAACGCCCTGGAGTGGCTGGCGAACAGCCTGGCTTCCCGTGATATGGGCCTGCAGGCAGGGCAATTTGTCACCACCGGTGTCACAACCGAGGTGTACATGGGCCAGCAGGGTGATTGGATCACTGCCGATTTCGGCGCACTGGGAACGGCGACGGTCGTGTTCGAGTAAGACCTTCGAGAGCGCCGCGCACGGTGACGGTCAAGGATATTCGTGCGGCGCTCGAAGGCGGCTGAGTCAGGCTCTACTGCAGACTGCTCACCAGCTTCGACTCTTGAAGCTGTGATCGTGACGCTGCGATGACGATCACGCGCCAGGGGCCGGTGAGCGGCGCGGTCCCGTCGAAAGCCAAATCCGGAGTGCTGCCGTTCTTCGCGATGCGGCTGATCAGTTCATTGCCATCCACACGGACCAGCGACATTCGCCCGTAGCCGGCTTTCGGCACTTCCTGGATGGCGAGCCATCCCACCCCGGGCTCTTCGATCACAAACGGCAGCGGGATCGGAGTTTCCGCAGGAATTCGCACGAGCTGGGGCAGGCGAAACTCGGTCTCCTCGCCCTCAATGCGAAGGCTTTCGAGCGGATTCGAGTTGGGAACCAGGTACCGGAACGCGACTCCGTCGTTATAGGCGCGCGCCTCTATGTTGATCAAGCGGCCGGTCGAGCCGTCCTGCATATACTCGGCGACCAGCGATTGATAGTGCTCTCGTTTGCTGCTGTGGGAAGAGATGAGTCCCAGCTTCGCTCCCAACAACGGTTGGTACAGGATGTCCAGGCCCAGGAATGAGGTTGAGATCAGCGGCTTTCCGTGAAAGCGGACCTCGTACGCAAGCTGGTTCAACGCTGCCGGTTCAGGGAGTGCCACACGAATGCGAAATTCGACCTGGCCATCGGGCGAGGTGACGGTGCGTTCATCTTGCGAAAAGGCCGCAGCGGCACTCCCGAGCAGGAGGACGACTGGAAAGATGAGCCTCATAAAGAAAAACCGCTCCCTATGGTCGCGGCTCGGTAAAGGACGTTTCTGAACCGGGACCAAAGGGAGCGGTGGTATACAGCCAAATGCCGCCCTACGCCCAGCTAAAGCCGGACTTCGAGATCGGCAGCGAGCGGACGCGCTTCCCCGTCGCCGTGAAAATCGCGTTGGAAACGGCCGGCAGAATGGGCGGCAGTGAAGGCTCTCCCAGGCCCGTCGGCGGATTGTCCGTCTTCAGGAAATGGATTTCGATCTGCGGCGGCGCTTGCGTGAGCCGCACCATCGGATGATTGTTGAAATTGCTCTGGGTCACACGCCCCTTCTCGAGCGTGATCTCCTGAGCCATCAACTCGCTCATGCCGTCGATAATCGCGCCCTGGCAGATGTTCTCGGCGCCGCTGGGATTGACGATCGTGCTACCGACGTCGGCCGCTACCCACACCTTGTGCACCTTCACCTTGTTGGCCGAATCCACGCTGACCTCGGCTACTTCGGCGAAGTAACCGGAATGGCTGAAGTGGAACGCCACGCCCATCGCCGTGCCCTTCGGCAACTTGGTTTTGCCCCAATTGGATTTCTCGGCAACCAACTTGACCACTCCCTTCATGCGATCGGCATTCATGCCGGGAGCACCGAAACCGCCGCCGCCCGGAGCTGCCGCAGGGACAGGGCCGCCTGCATCCAACAAGTCGAGGCGGAATTGCACGGGGTCTTTACCTGCCGCGTGCGCCATCTCGTCGATGAACGATTGGATCACGAACGCGAAGGCGTTGCTGCTGGGAGCGCGCAGAGCGCCGGTCTTCAGGCCGAGCGGCATCACCGAGGTGTGCAGCGCGTAGTTGGGAATGAAGCGCTGCGGGAATTCCGTTGGTCCCATGGCTGCGGCGTTGGCGAAGCGCTGGCCATCACCATAGCTTACGAAGTGATTGCGCCAGGCTACCAGCTTGCCATTGGCATCCACGCCCGCTTTGAGGAACTGGAAGCCGCCGGGCCGATAGTAGTCGTGCGCCATATCGTCTTCGCGCGACCAGAGAAGTTTCACGGGCGCGTTCACCTGCTTCGAGATGTACGCCGCTTCCACCATGTAGTCGTTGGTCAGCCGCCGGCCGAAACCGCCGCCGCCGCGAACCATGTTGAGGTGCACGTCTTTTTCTTCCAGGCCCAATGTCTTAGCAACGAGCGTCCGGCCGCCGCCGGGAATCTGGCTGTTGGTCCAGACCTCGCACTTGCCGTTCTGATAGTGGGCGGTGCAGTTCTGCGGCTCGAGCGGCGCGTGCGAAATGAACGGATAGGAGTACGCGCCCTCCACCACCTTGGCCGCGCTCCCGAGGGCTGCTTCGGCGTCGCCGTCTTTCCGTAGGGTTCGCTGCGGCGCCTGCTTGTTCAGCTCATCGGCACGCTGGGCAAAACCTGCGCTGCTCTGGTTGCCATTCCTGCCTTCGTTCCAGGTAACCTGCAGCTTCTTGCGCGCGGACTGCGCCTGCCACCAGGTATCGGCCACGATGGCGATTCCGCTTTCGAGGCCGGGATCGCCGGGGACCACCGTGTCGGTAATCTCGGGACGGTCCACCACAAACGCGTCGCGCACGCCCGGCATTTTCTTGATCTCGTCGAGATTCGCGCTGGCGACCTTTCCGCCAAACACGCCGCACTTCTCGTAGCTGGCATACAGCATGCCGGGCCGGGTGACGTCGATACCGAAGATCGGCTTGCCCGTCACGATGTCGCGCACATCGACGCCGCGCTGCGCGTGGCCGATGATTTTGTAATCCTTCGGGTCCTTGAACTGCAGCGTCTTCAGATCGGGCATGGGGGCGCTGGCCATCTTGCTCGCCAGTTCGCCGTATCCGAGCGACCGGTTGGAAGACTTGTGGTAAACCTTGCCCGAAGCCGTGGAGCATTCCGCAGCGGGCACGCCCCAGGTTTGGGCCGCCGCAGTGATCAACATGGCGCGCCCCGCCGCACCGGCCTGCCTCATGGGCATCCAGTTCATCGGCGTGGCCAAGCTGCCGCCCGCAAACTGCATGGCGTACTTCTTGTCGTCGAAATCGGCCTGCTCGGTCCGAACATTCTTCCAATCGACGTCCAGCTCCTCGGCGATCAGCATGGGGAGCATGGTCTTGACGCCCTGGCCGACCTCTGGGTTCTTAGCCACGATGGTAACGGTGCCATCGGCCGCGATCTTGATATAGGTGTGCGCGTCGGGAGGAGGCGGAGGCGCGCCAAATTGGGCCTTCGCCTGGGGCTTCACATACAAGCCCAGCATGACGCCGCCGCCGGCGAGCGCGCTGACGCGAAGAAACGAACGACGATCGATGCGCGTGGTTTTCATGTGCCCTCCTTATTCCTTCCCCGCCCCAACCTGGGCGGTTTGCACCGTGCGGGCCGAGGCGCTGGTGGAAAGCTCGGCCGCCTTGTGGATCGCCTGGCGAATGCGTACATAGGTTCCGCATCGGCAGAGATTGCCGTTCATCGCGGCGTCGATATCCTTGTCAGTTGGCTTGGGGGTCTTGGCCAGCAGAGCCGCGGCCGACATCATCTGGCCGGCTTGACAGTAACCGCACTGTGGCACGTCGATCTCCTGCCACGCGAGTTGCACTGGATGGGTGCCATCGGCCGATAAGCCCTCCAGCGTGGTGATCGGCTTGGCAGCCGCCGCCGATACTGGTGTCAAGCACGAGCGCACGGCCTGGCCGCCCAGGTGCACCGTGCAAGCGCCGCACTGGCCGATACCGCAGCCGTACTTCGTGCCTTTAAGGTCGAGTATGTCGCGGATGACCCACAGCAGCGGGGTGTCTCCGGGCACGTCGACCGTAGCAGACTTTCCGTTCACGTTTAATTTGAAAGCCATGTCGTTGACTCCGAGATGGGACAGGTTGCAGGGGCTCGGCGCACTCGTGCGCCCGTAAACACGACCGCCCTCTGACGATCACATAGGCTGAGATGCATCCCTGGTTCTGGGGGGCAGCGTATCACCTGGGGCTAGGCGAAGTCAAGCGCCGATCGCTGCTATCCCATTGTTACGACGGGCGTAACCGTCACTCTCGCGTGAGAATCTGAACGCTGCTATAGTCGGCGCCGTTGTAAGAGCCTTTGATGGTGACGGTGAGGACCTTGCCATCGGCCGAAACCCCATCGTGCCGGTCTCGGTCACTTTGCCTCGTACGGAGCCCTCGGTTCGCGTCGATGTAGAAATGGTTAGCGTCATTGCGAAATATCACCGCCCGCTAAGCGCGCGGCGCTAACTGCGGGAGTCGATCATTTTTGAGTGGGGACCCACAACACCTTCCGCTACGACAAAATCCTCGTACGTTGGATCGTCGCCAGGGATGACCTGGGCAGTGGTCGCCATGAAGTTTCTCCAGCCACAGAGGAGAGCTGAAGAGGCGGAGGCGCCGGCGCATGCGGATAGGAACTTGGGGGATAATAATTTCTATGAATGGTTGATCGGCATATGGCGCGAAAGGCGATTCTCTTCGCATTGCCTGCTATTGCCAGCGGCGCGTTGGGCTTGGTGGCGCCACAACCTGCGCGGGCGCGGGGACGTCAGTTCAGCACCGCCGAACAGGCGGCGGCGCTCGAGACGGTGCGCGACTACGCCAGGAACTATACGAGACGCTTGCCGAACTTCATTTGTATCCAATCGACACGCCAGACGATAACGGGTCCAACCGTGCTGATGGGCGGCCCGCCAAGAAGTGAATTTAGCGAAGATCTCATCGAAGAGCAGCTCAGTTTCGTGAACCACAGGGAAATTCGCACGCTCACGAAAATCAACGACCGGCCGCCACCTGCCGGGCGGAGCAAGCTCGGTACCACCTCGCGAGGTGAGTTCGGTAACCTTCTGGACACGATCTTCGACCCGCAGACCCGAGCCGACATTCGCTGGGACCACGTAACGTCGCTGGCTGGCCGACGAGTCTATGTTTTCGCGTTTCACGTTCCGCAGTCGAAGGGCTATGCCCTTATGGAATCGCAGGGGCAAATAATACGGGTACCGTTCGATGGATTCGTCTACGCCGACTATCAGACCGGCACGGTAATGCGGATTGAGATGAATTGCAGCGGGATTCCCGCCGAATCCGAGTACAGATCCGCGACTCTCGCGCTGGACTACAAGGCGGCGAAGGTTGCGGGCCGGGAGTATATCCTCCCCTCCCATTCCTTTCTGCGCTTTGAAACGAAGCAGTATGGAGCGATCATTGCCGCCGAATACAAGTCGTACCGGCGGTTCACTGCCGACGCGACGATAGAATTCGCTGGCGATTCCGGCGATACCAATGTCGCGGCTGCGCAGCCCAGTTCCAAGCCTTTCCAGACCCCGCCGGTTCCGGCTCCCGAGCCGGTAGGCGTCCCCGCCCAAGACGACGCGATAGCGGGAAACATCAGGACAAACAGAGAGAGCGGGTATCCTCCACAACCGGCGGCAGAGCCGGTTCCGGCTCCTGCGCTTCAGGCGATCGCCGCACCTGCAGAGTTGAAAGTAATCCTTCCGGAAGAGCCGAAACCAGAGCCAGATGCCGCTCCGCAGCCCGACTCGGTATTTCACGCAGGCACCCGGCTGGTTCAGGTGAGTGTGATCGCGCAGGACAAGGAGGGCAAGGCCGTCACGGATCTGCGCCGCGATGAATTTCAGATTTTCGACAATGGTGCTCCGCAGGAGATCCGCGTGTTTCTTGCCGATCGCCCCGGTCTCTCCCCACCAATGCCTGACTCGCCCCGAACATTCACCAATCGGATCGGGAACGGTGGAGCTTCCGTAATTCTTTTCGACAAACTCTTTCTCGACGCCAGCAACAGCGCTTTCCGGTACAACACCCGTGCGAAGCAAAAAGCCTTGCAGGCGCTGAAGGCGATCCCGCCGGGTGACAGGATCGCGCTCTACTCGCTGTGGTGCCGCTTTCTGGTTGTTCGTGAATTCACCTCGGATCGGGATTCTCTCCTGGAGAAACTCAATTCGTTTGCTCCGGGAGCCGAAGCCTGCGCCGACCTGACAATTCCGGCAACTGACTCCGTGCTCCGCGACCTTAGACCGGAGTTGACAGTTATGAGAGGTATTGTGAGAGGTCACGAAATCGAGGGATACAGCGAAATTACTGCCCGCCAGCAAACGGAAATGGGCGAGAACGAATTCCAAGTAATGGCCGATCACCTGGCGGGAATCCCGGGGCGCAAGAACCTGATCTGGATCACCAGTGCGTTCCGGCTCAGCCCGGCCAACGTGCAAAGGCTCATTGATGCGAATGTCGCAATCTACCCGGTGGATGCGATGGGCTCGATGATTGGAACCCCTGACGCGAAAAAGGCCCGCTACGATCCGCTACGTTTTTTCGCCGCGATGACGGGCGGAATCGCCTTTTACGACCGCGACGACTTGGATGTTGGCATTCGCGAAGCCTTGCGCGACGGTCGCATCAGCTATACGCTCGGCTTCTATCCATCCTCCGAAGACGCGAACGCGGCAGTTCACCGGCTTGGTGTGCGCGTCAGCCGCCCTGGAGTGATCCTGCGTTACCGAACCAGCTATGAGCTGAAGCCGGAGCCCCCTGTCTCCGCCAATCCAGTGGATGATCTGGTGGAGGCAATCAATCGGCCCGTGGATGCGACGGCGATTCCCGTCTCGGCCTCGGCGACCCGTGTCCAAGATCGGCTGGATCTGGCGGCAACGCTGGATCTGTCCAGTCTGGATTTGAACCAGAGTCAAGGGCTATGGAAAGGCAAGCTCGAAATCGTCGCTCGCTTCATGGCGGGCGACGGAAACAAGGCCGGGGACGCACTCGCTGAGACGTTTACCTTGAATTTGAGGCAGGCAACTTACGAGCAGATGTTGCGGAGTGGAGTTCCTTATCAAAAGGAGCTGAGGATTCCGGAAAACGCGGTCGAGCTGAGACTCGTGGTGGGCAATCTCATCTCCGGCAAGATTGGCACGCTGACGATTCCGCTGTCGGAGGTGAAGGCGAAATGAAGATCTGGCGCTTTTTGCATGAGTAACCCGCTCCGACTGTGGCGGCGTGCGAGGAGGCGGCAGGCCGCGCTTCGCCCGGGCACAAAGCCCGGTAACGGGTAGGCGCATGGCCAGGTTCTCCTTCTGCGGGGAGGGCTGCCCGGTCAAAGCACTTGTTCCCTCGGCCATCTCTGCGCGCCAACCTGATGAAGTATAGCTGCGCTCCAGCTGCCGAGCGCCTACCCTCAAAACTCTGCGTCTCTGCGCCTCGGCGGTTAACAAGAAGCTGCCCGAGTTCAACGCGCAAACGCCGGCAGTTTCTTCATCTCGCTCCGGGCTTCCGAATCCCACGAACGCACGTGGCGCTTGCGGGCGGCGGGCATGGTGCGAACGGCTTCGATGGCTTGCTCAAATGCGGCGCGGGCTTCGTCGCCACGCCCCAGCTTGGCTAGAACCCGGCCGTACCAGCAGCCACCCTCGGGATCGTATGGCCGGCGGTCGAGATACTTTTCGAGCGATGCGCGAGCGTCGTCGTAGTTGCCGGCCTGAAAGTTCGCCACGCCAATTTCCCGCCATACTTCACTCGAAGCGTGCTTGTCGTCAATGCGCGCCGCATTGCGGAAGTGATCGAGGGACTCGGCGTAGTTTCCCTGTTCGCGGGCGATTCTGCCGAGTTGGAAGTGCGCGTCGGCTTCATCGGGATCTACCTCGATCGCCTTGCGGAAACGCTCGATGGCCGCGTCGTACTGGCGGCGCTGCTGGTAGATGAGGCCGAGTTGGTAGTGCGCATCGGCATCGCGCGGATTGAGCGTGGCATTTTCCAGCCGCTCTTTCAAGCGCTGCCGCGAACGCAGCCCGGTCCCCAGAGAGCGGAATTCCGGGGCGAGGCCCTGATAGAGGTAGTACAAGACGAACGGCGAGGCGAGGTAGGCGGTTAAATTACCGAACATGGAGTGCAGCCACAGGCCGCCGACCGCACCGGCCCAAGCGCCACCAGCCGCGCCCACGGCGTGCAGCATCCTGGTACCAAACACCATGCGCACGGCGAGCACCATCAAGAGCAGGAAGTATCCATGCGCCACCCACCACAGTGCCGGATGGTCATACGCAGGATGGTGCGCCAGCAGCAGGCCGTCGTTGATCAAGGCCAGCGGCAGATACGCCGCTGCCCAGGCCAGCAAGCCGCAGACGAGCAGCGTCATGTAGTCGCGAAACAGGATCGTGGCAAAGCCTCCCAGGTGCTCCCAAAGAGTGAGCACCAGGATCACCACCGGCACGAAACAGATCGCCAGTGCGAGCAATGGCGGGAAATACTCCGTAGGGACACGAACCGTGAAGCGATCAATGGCGGCCAGGATCGAAGGCGGACCCATCGATGGGATGGGCGGCGTAAATGCGCCGGCGTAGTCATCGTCATCGTCGTCGTCCTCAGATTCCTGTTTCGCCGAGTGCTGCTGCGATTTTTCTTTGGCGGCCTTCATAGCCGCAGCCATTCTCTGTTTGATCTCTTCGGAATACTTGGCCGCTTGCTGCTGGTAGTACACGGTGCTCCTCGGTACCTGGAGCAGAAGAACCACGGCAACCGCGGCGGCGAGAGCGAAGATGAGGCGGGCTTCATCGATAATCCGGCTGAAAGCCTTCAGCGGATTGGTATACAGGCGCAGGAGCAGGGTAAGCTGACCCATTTTGCCCCATGCTACAAACGTCGGAAAAGGGCGCGCAAGCTAACGAGGGTTAGCGTTGTCTAGGGCACGGCAACCGTTCACCAGCGGCGTTTCTGCTGAGCCAGGCCCACCATTTCATCCAGCTGTTGGGCGATGCTGCTGAGCGCGCTCACTTCGCCGCTGAGCTGCTCGCTGGCGCCGTTGCTCTGCTCGGCCTGCGCAGCCGTATTCTCCGCCAGGCGGCTGAGATCGCGCACGGCATGGGCAATCTGCTCTATTCCCCTCTCTTGTTCCTGGCTGGCCGCGGCGATTTGGTTGGTTTGCTGCTTGATCTCCAGACGGATGGCTTGATTTTTGTCGATGATCTGCTTAACGCCTTCGATTCGCGTTTTTCCGTCCCGGGCGCTCTCGACGGAGTCCTGAATAATGCCGCCGGTCTCTTTGGCTGCCTGCGCGCTGCGCTGTGCCAGGGACCGAACTTCATCGGCGACCACGGCGAATCCCATTCCGGCTTCTCCAGCGCGAGCCGCTTCGACCGCTGCATTCAGCGCCAGGATATTGGTCTGAAACGCAATCTCATCAATCACGCGGATGACTTTGGAGATGCTTTGGGTGGAATTGCCGATGCGATCCATGGATTGCCCCATTCCCTGGAGAGCCGCCTGGGTGTCGGCGCCGAGCTGCTGAGCTTCGGTTACCAGCCGGTCCGCTTCGGCAGCGGAGGCGGTATTCTGTTTCGCCATGGCCGCTGCTTGCTCGGCGGACGTTGAGGTTTCCTGGACAGCGGCCGCCTGTCCGGACGCTCCCTGCGACAACCCCTGACTGGCTGCCGCAACCTGTCCGGCTGCCGAGCCAATGCGGCGTGCGGATGCCACCAGGCGCGCGGCCATGTCCTGAAGTACACGAGTGCCGCCGAGCGTCACACGGATCGCCACTGCCGCGGCGCAGAGATACAAAACGAGAAGCACGATCGAGGAGATCTTGGCCTGCGCCAGCACGCTCTCGGAATGTTCCACCAATCGCTGGTTCATCTGAGTCTGAATCTTGACCAGTTGTTCGCTCGCATTGGTGGCTCGCGTACCAATCCCCACCAACTGCTCCATATCAACGTGCAAGGCATCGGTGAACTTGCCTTCTTCGATCAGGCGGGGAACCTGCGCCTGAACGCTCACATATTCCTCAGCTGCCGACGCAATCTGGTCCGCCAGGCTGCGCGCCTGATCGTCGGGCAGAAGCGGACGCAACTCCTGCACCCTCGACAGCACGGTCGCGCTCGACTTTGCAAACAATTGTTTGCTGGCTTCCACCTTGTCCTTACCATTGATCTGGGAAAACAACAGGATGCCGCGCTCGCTAAAGCGCATCGTGAGAATGCTGATGCGGACATCGTCGACGATCTGCGCACGGTGCGCCGATACTCCCACCGACTCATCCACAGCGCCGCGCAATTGCGACAAATGCCAAAAAGCCGAAGCGCCCAGCGCCGCCGCCAATCCAAATGACGCGCCCAGGCATGTCGCGAGTTTCCTGCCGAAAGTCATAGCTTCTCCGAGAGGTTATGCACCCGAAACTCTTATCGACAGAAGCTGGATGATCTTTAGGTCGGCTCGGCCGCCGCGCTTCAGTATGCCTTCGCAATCACCGCCCGCTGCGCCACCGGCTCGCCCGTCACGATGCACTTGCCCGGATCACTCTCGCCGCCGAGTGGCAGGTTGCGCACCGTGGCCTTGAACTCTTTTAATCGGGCATCGCAGATCGGGTCATCTTTGATGTGCGCCATCACGAATTTGCCGCCGCCTTTTTCGGCAGTCACATCGGCCAGGATCCGTTCCACTTCTGCCAGGGAGTCCGCCGTCACGGTGTTGTCGCGCAATCGCTGCTTCGCCGCCTGGTGGAGATCCTGCTGCATCTCGGTGAGTGCGCTTTCGAGCGCCGCCTTCGCTTCCGATTGCGGAATCACCTGCTTCGCTCCGGTATCGCGGCGTTTGAGAACGATGTTGCCCGAAGCCAGATCGCGCGGACCCAGCTCTAGCACCAGCGGCACGCCACGGCGCTCCCAGTGGAAGAACTTCGCGCCGGGCGTCTGGCCCTCGCGGTCGTCCACTTTGGCGCCCAGGTCTTTGGCGATGCGGTGCGCGGCTTCGAGCACCTTGCCGCGCTCCTCGTCCTTGCGATAGATCGGCACCAGCACGGCTTTCACCGGCGCCAGTTTCGGCGGCAACACCAGACCCTTGTCGTCCGAATGGGTCATCACCAGGCCGCCAATCAGCCGGGTGCTGGCGCCCCAACTGGTCTGCCACACGTACTCGAGCTGGCCCTCCTTATTCTGAAACTGCACGTCGAAGGCCTTGCCGAAGTTCTGGCCCAGGTCGTGGCTGGTGCCGGATTGCAAGGCCAGCCCGTTTTGCATCATGGCCTCGATGCTGTAGGTCCGCACCGCGCCGGCGAATTTTTCAGCTTGGGTCTTGACTCCTTTGATTACCGGCATCGCCATCACCTCTTCGGCAACCTCGGCATACACATCCAGCATGCGGAGCACCTCCTCGATCGCCTCCTCGTGGGTCGCGTGCGCCGTGTGGCCTTCCTGCCACAGAAATTCGGTAGTCCGCAGGAACATCCGCGTGCGCAGTTCCCAGCGGATGATGTTGGCCCACTGGTTGACCAGCATGGGCAGATCGCGCCAGCTCTGAATCCACCGCGCAAAGAAGTGACCGATGATGGTCTCCGAGGTCGGCCGGATCACGTAGGGCTCTTCGAGTTCCTTGCCTCCGGCGACGGTCACCACCGCCAGTTCCGGAGAAAACCCCTCCACGTGCTCGGCCTCCCGCTGCATAAAGCTTTGCGGGATCAGCAGAGGAAAGTAGACATTTTGATGGCCCGTAGCCTTGAAGCGCTGATCGAGCTCGCGCTGGAGGTTCTCCCAAACCGCATACCCATTGGGCTTAATGACCATGCAGCCCTTGACGATTTCGGCCGGCTCGGCCATGTCGCCTTGCAGCACAACGTCTTGATACCAGGCGGCAAAATCCTGGCTCCGCGGGGTGATGGGTGATTCGGGCATAAGTCTACAAGTACCATCGTACGGTTACCGAGTGGTCCCTTTCGTTATCAATGGAGAGTAATGTAATGGGAATCGCACCAATGTATAATGTTTCGTCTGGTTGTAAGAGAAATGTCACGCGACATACGTCGAGTGACTTGGTGCGCGCCACGCATGAGAAAAAAATTCGTCTTTCTACTCCTTCTGGCGGGCCTGCTGCAGTCGCTCGGGCATGCCGTCGTCCCGGTTAAGAAGAGCAAGAGCAAGAACAAACAGACCCGCAACGCTACGGTTAAGAAGCGGAAGCGAGTGCCGGCAGTCGACCCCACCGAGGGCGATAACATCGATGGCGACGACCTGATGATTCGCCGCGCGGCGGTGTCCGCGTTGGGCCCCGTCAATGGAAGCGTGGTGGTGGTGGACCCCAACACCGGCCGCATCCTCACCATCGTGAATCAGAAACTGGCGCTCAAGGGCGGGTTCACGCCGTGCTCCACCATCAAATTGGTTACGTCTCTTGCCGCGTTGAACGAGCATGTGGTGGACCGCGATAGCTGGGTGTACATCGGCCGCTACACGCGCTTCAATCTGACCACGGCGCTGGCCAAGTCGAACAATCAGTACTTCGCCGCGCTGGGGAACCGTCTCGGTTTCGATCGCGTCGTTCGATACGCACAGCTACTCGGCCTCGGCGAAAAAGCCACGCTGGACATTGCCGAGGAGCAGCCGGGAGCGATAGCCGACGCGCCGCCGAAATCCGGAGGCGTGGGATTGATGACCAGTTTCGGGGAAGGCTTCTCCGTGACTCCGCTCGAACTGGCGGCTCTGCTGACTTCGATCGCCAATGGCGGCACGTTGTACTACCTCCAGTATCCGCGCACGCAGGCAGAATCGGAGCAGTTCACACCGCGCGTGAAGCGGCCGCTCGATCTGGAAAGCAACGACATCACCGACATCCGCGAGGGCATGCGCGCAGCCGTAAACTTCGGCACGGCACGGCGGGCGGCAGACGTGCCCGACGATCCGGTCTTGGGCAAAACCGGAACCTGCACGGATTTCAAGTCGGCGAACCACATGGGATGGTTCGGTTCGTTTAATGATGTGGGCCGCCATCAACTCGTCGTGGTGGTGATGCTGACTGGTGGGCACAACGTCAGCGGACCGGTAGCCTCAGGCGTGGCGGGCAACATCTATCGGGCTCTTTCCGAGCAGAGCTACTTCGCCTCCGATGGCGGACCACGAGGTCTGCCGGCGATCACCAGCACCAGCCCCGCGGCCAGCGCCCGCTAACTTACTTCGGAACACCACGACTTTCGTATGGAAACCCTTCCAGAATCCAGAGATTCGATCTGCTCTTCCAGGTGCCAACAGCGAAGCTCTTGCCATCGGGCGAAAGACTCAGACCCAAGTCGAAATAATTGAGCTCTGCATAGGGATAGAAATCCGGTCCGTAGTCCGCCACTTTTCGGATGGCGCCACTGCTCACGTCTTCGGCGACGAGCGACCAGTTCCCGGCTTCGTTATGCAAGCCGTAAAGCGTATGACTGTCCTTCGACCATGCCAGTACGCGGCTCTTCAGGGGCGGAAGCGCATGCCTCCTGCTGCCATCCGGCGACACTAGCACCGGCCCCGCGGCGGTTTCGCACGCGATCCATTCCCCAGAGGGGGACCAGACGGGGAGGGGCGGATCGCAGACGACGTTGGGGATTACGACAGGCCGCTGGTTGGGTCCCACGCGTAACGTCGCCAGCCCCCGCACCCAGTTGAACGTAAGGGATGCGCCATCGGGCGACCAGGAAGGCTTCGCCGCTCCATCGATGAGCCAGACAGGCTTCCCGCCGGCTCGCGGCGAAATGAACAAGCCGCCATAATGCGGCTGCTTTGGGTCGTTTTCAGTGATCGAGTAGACGATCCGGGAGCCATCCGGTGAAATCTCGGGTGTGCCGAGGAGCGTGACTCCAGGGAAGTCTCGTCCGGATACAATCAGACGCTCAAAGTCTCCGGGCCAACTGCGCAGCCAGATCTCGTCCCCACCGTTGCGCTGCGTCGCGTAGGCGAATTCGCCGCCTTTCGGGGACCAGCCAGGCTTGTATTCGACCGTGCCCGTTGCCAGCAGTTTTCGAGCAGGCGAACCATCCAATGGCAATTCCACAATGTCGGAATCCATGTCGACGCGGGTGAACAGCAACCGCTGGCCATCCGGGGATAGTGCCGGGTCAACCTGCCGGGTGGAACCATCGCTTAGCTTGATCAGAGATTCGTTCCGAACGTCGGCGAGCCAAAGACCGGCAGGGCTGCCCGGCAGGCCATAGGTTGCCGAGAATACCATGCGGCGGCTATCGGGCATCCAGGAAGGCCACACAGGGTAGTAGAAGGGCGCACTTCGGAAAATGCGGCGTGGAGAACCCGAACCCGGAGGAAAGGGCAGCAGCCAGATCTCGCCTCCATTCCCGTTGAGCGTGACCATCGAAATGTATATGAGCTTGCCATCGGGCGAAAAGCGCACGCATGCGGCCAAACCAGCCGGAACTGCGAATGGGGCCGGCCGGTACTCGTAGGGCTCCGCCCCCGGTGGCGAGGAGATCCATACCGTGCCGCGCAGGCGGCCATCAGGCGTCTGCACCGCGCGCCAGATTGCCAAGGTTTTACTGTCGGGCGAGAGACTGAAGCTGGAGGCAACGCTGGCCTTGACAACGAACTGCGGCGGGCCACCGGCCGGGCTTACCGAATACACCGAGTCCGTCTTCTTGAAGTAGATGCGAGACCCATCGGGCGACCAGGCGAGGTCCGACCAGCCATCGATCTGGTCCACGAGGAGAGTGGCTGCGCCGCCCTCGAACGGCTGTACCATTAAGCGCGCGGGTTGATCCTCGGGGAAGACGCCGCCTTCCTTGAAGGCGATGCTTTTGCCGTCCGGCGACCACACGCCGTGACTTTCGTTGCCTCGCGCGTACGCAAAGGGCCGGTATCGGTATACCGACAGATCCAGCGGAACCGGCTGTCTGGGCCGCAAGTGTTGGAACCCCACCGCAATGCTTCCAACCGCAACCACCATCCCGGCCGCGAGGACCAGTTTTTGTGTCAGGCTTAGCGGGCGCTTGGGCTGGACGTTTGCGGTTCGCGACGTCTCGGCAGCCGGCGCGAACAACTCGCCTTCACGCTGAGGAGCATCGCGCAAATGAGCGTTTTCCCCGGTGTTCTTCCCGTTTCCGTTCCCGATGGTGACGGGCGCGAGGAATCGATATCCCCGCTTTGGAATGGTCTGGATGTATAGTGGCCCATCCGTGGCCTCGCCTAGGGTTTTTCGCAGGATGGAGATGTTCTGCGCCAGGCTGCCTTCTTCCACGAAGCTGTCCGGCCAGACTAATTTGAGAAGATCATCCTTTTCCAAAACCCGGCCTTCACTCTCCACCAGGGCCAGCAGCGTATCGAAGGCTTTGGGGGCGACCGGAATCAGTTCACCATCGCGCAGAAGAACCCGCTGTCCCGAGTCGAGGCGGAACGGACCGAAGTTGTAGAAGTTCTGTTCGCCGAAGGGCATAGCAGCCGTCAGAACTTTCTCAAGCTTTTATCAAAGCTTTCAAAAGATCTCACAAACGAAAATCGGGCACCCTTACCAGCAATCCGCGAGCCGAATTGTAGCACCTGACCGCGGAATGTTCAAACACAGGAGAGGAACCAAAATGAGAAAGCTTCTAGGATTGTTATCGAACCGAAACCTGCTGGCGCTTGCGGCGCTCGCTACTGCCCTGACACCACAGATCGCCGGCGCCCACTGTTACCTTGGAAATGGAATTCTCAACGGAATCTATGTGACGCACGCGACGGGTACCCTGGTGGGCGTGGGCCCCATTTCCGCGCTGAACCTGGTCCAATTCAACGGGGACGGGACTGCGGTATCGCTGAGTGAGACAGTTAGCATTAATGGCACGATCTACAGATTCACGGGGGTACCCTTCACCTACAAGGTGAACCCTGACTGCACCGGGTCCATGACCAGCGGAACCGGCCCCAGCGCCAGCACTTTCGACATGATTGCGAACCCGGATGGGAGCAGCATCGACTGGATTGCAACGAATCCCGGTGAGGTCTGCACAGGGGCGCTTCTCCGCGTATTCCGTTGAGTAGTGGGGGCCATACAAGCCACCGCAGCCCCACTGGCCGTTTGACCAGTCCCTCCCTGATCGAAATGCCGATGTGCCGCGGTGCCCGCCTGCGGCATTCTGGTGTCGTGGGAGGAGCCAAATGGTAACGGAATTATCCGCCATGTCGAACGGCCTGGCGGCAGCGGTGGAGCGCGCGGGCCGCTCCGTCGTAGCAGTCGATGCCCGGCCGCGCTTTATGTCGTGCGGCGTCTTATGGCGTCCGGATGTGATCGTCACGGCAGAGCACACCATCCGCCGGGAAGAGGAGATCACGGTCACACTGCCGAACGGCACAAGCCAGTCAGCCACTCTGGCGGGCAGCGATCCGGGGACGGATCTCGCCGTGTTGAAACTGGCCGGAGCAGCGGCCGAACCGGCGGCCTTGAGCAATCTGGATCTCAAGCCCGGCAATCTCGCCCTCGCCATCGGGCGATCGCCGGATTCCGGCGTGAACGCCACGCTGGGGATCATCAGCGCGGTGAGCGGAAGCTGGCGCACGTGGCGCGGCGGGCGGCTGGACCACTACATCCGCCTCGATCTCAATATGTATCCCGCCTCTTCGGGGGCAGCGGTGATCGATACATCGGGCGCCGTTCTGGGAATCGCCACCGCGGCGCTCTCGCGCATCGCAGCCGTGGCCATCCCCGCCAGCACCGTCAACCGCGTCCTCGAGGAGATCCTGGCACGCGGCAGGGTGGCGCGCGGCTACCTGGGCGTGGGCTTGCGACCGGTCAGCGTTTCCAAACATCAGACAAGTCTGATCGTGTTGTCCGTGGAGCCGGATGGACCGGCCGCGAAGGCCGGAATTCTGGTGGGGGATATTCTCGTATCGTTGGGAGGCGTGGCGGTAGCCGATACCGACGACGTCCAGACCGCGCTCGAGTCTTCCGGTGTGGGAAAAGTGGTCGAGGCCAACCTGCTGCGCGGCGGCGAGCCCAAGCAAGTGGCGATCACCATCGGCGAACGGCCGCGGAGGGATTGACATGCTGGCATTCGGAGAAGTGGCCGAGCGGCTGCGCCGTTCCACGGTGCAAGTGTTCACCAAAGGCCATGGCGCAGGCTCGGGCGTCATCTGGGGCGCCGACGGCCTGATTATTACCAACGCGCACGTGATCCGATCGGCGAACCCGGAAGTGGAGCTCTGGGACGGGCGGCGCTTCGATGCCCGGATCAGTTCGCGCGATCCGCGCCGCGATCTGTCGTCTCTGCGCGTCCCCGCGGCGGATCTGCCTGCCGCGCGCCGTGGCGACTCCGCAGCCGTCCGCCCGGGGGAGTTGGCCATTGCCATCGGCAGCCCGCTGGGGTTCGCTGGCGCGCTGACTACCGGCGTCATCCACTCGGTGGATCGCAAATGGCTGCGGGCGAATGTGCGGCTGGCGCCGGGAAACTCCGGTGGGCCTTTGGCCAATGCGCAAGGCGAAGTGATCGGTATCAATACGGCTGTGGTCAACGGCCTCGGCCTGGCCGTACCCTCGCGCGACGTGGCGGACTTCCTGCGGCACGGCGCGCGGCCGCGGATCGGAGTGGAACTGCAGGCCGTAGCGCTGAGCCCGCGCCGCCTGGGCATGTTGATCCTGAATATCGAGCCGGAGAGCCCCGCGGCGGCGGCTTCGCTGCGCGTGGGTGATATCCTCGTCGGCGTCAATGGGCATCCGTTGGAATCGATGGATAGCTTAAGCGACGCTCTCGATTCCGGCGCTTCGACGCTGCGCTTGCAGTTCGTGCGCGGCGATCGGAATCGAGTGCGGGAGACGGTGGCGCAATTGAAAGCGCGGGCGGAGGCAGCTTGATTCGTTTGCTGATCGCGGCTCCTTCCGCGGTCGTACGCGCCGGCCTGGAAGCATTGGCCGCCTCCCACCCGGCGATCGAGCTGGCGGGTTCGTTTCCGGATTTGTCGTCCGTGGAAGCGCTGCGGCCCGACGTGGTCCTGGCGGCTCTGCCATTCGAGGAGCTGTCACCGCCAGCCGATGGGTTCGCGCCCCCCGTCGTACTCCTGTCCGGAGAATCGCCGCCACCCTGGACGCGGGACATGCTGCGTTTCGGCGTGCGCGCCCTGTTATCCAGGAACGCTTCCGCGGCCGAAGTGTTAGTGGCGGTCGAAGCAGCCGCGAGCGGCCTGGCCGTGCTCGATCCATCCACGCTCGATTCGTTGCTGCCCGCGGCCGCCGCCACGGTGAGCGCCGATCCACCCGTTCTCACTCCGCGCGAGTTGGAAGTGCTGCACATGATGGCGGAGGGCGCGGCCAACAAAACCATCGCCTGGAAGCTCAATATTTCCGAGCACACAGCGAAGTTTCACGTGGCCTCGATTTTGGGCAAGCTCAACGCTGGTTCGCGGGCCGAAGCCGTGGCGATCGGGATTCGCAAGGGCCTGATTCTGATTTAGTGGGGTCAGGCCTTCGGCCTGCCGCCGGGCTTCTGCCCGGCGCGCCGCGCGGAAAGCGCGGCGGCGGCCCGGAAGGGCCGCCCCACTAGCACGACACGCTGTCACGCGCGATGGGCAGCCATATGTCGTCAAGCTCTGCCTCTGCCTCGGGCGCAAGGCGAAACTCGTTCATGCGCGCGGATTCTGTTCGGTAGACAAGCGCGCCATGCCGCGCCCTTTGACGTCCTCGGCCAACTGCCCGGCTTCCTGCGGCGTCGTCACCCTCCGGCCCTCGCCGCGCGCGAGGGAGGTTTCTGCCTTATCGACTGCCATGAGAATTTCCAGCCTACGGCGCTCGCGCTCCTCCCTAGAGTGAGTGCTTGCTTGACCGCATCCTCTTCGCGGCGAAGCCGTCCGCCCTCAATGGCCTCACGGACAAACGCTTTCTGAGCCGGGGTTAGATGCACTTCCATACGTTTTCAGCCTACGGGGCGTCACGGCACCTATCAAGGCCGCAGGTGGTGTGCTACCCAGCCCACAACTACCGCCTCATTTCCGACGGCAGCCGCGACTGCGTCTCAAACCCACAGTGCGGGCAATAGCGATCGAACTCGCCCACCTCGTGTTTGCACTGCTCGCAGGTGGGCCGCAGATTGTATTTGCAACTGGGGCAGTAGTTGAAGCGTGCGCTCACCATGGCGCCGCACTGCGTGCAGTGGTAGGGCAGCGGCTCGCGAACCAGAAAGTAGATGACGAAGCCTAGCAAAAGCCAGGCCGGCAACAGGATGGTCACCAGAAACGTCCAGAGGCCCGCATTCATGCCGCGGCGCCGGGCGTCGCGATTCACATAACCGATCAGGAAGATCAGGGAGGCGATGGGTATCGTCGCGGCCGTGACGATGCCGGCCACCGCCCATGCACTTTGCGCCTGTGTTAACCCTGGGGGACCCAGTTCTTGGAAACGGTTGACGATTTGAAAGATGGCCTGGGCGATCACGAACAGCACGAACACCACGGCCACCAGGCCCCGCGGGACCAGCCGGATCTCATCTGCAAAGCGCAGGTTCTCCCGCTTCATGCGGAAACGGATCAGGCGCATCTTGTTATTGAAAGGTTGATCATCCGACATCGTCTTTACCTCGTCCGAAACCAATTCACATCCGTTCTGTCGAGGAGCGCAGCCGCCGTTGCCACCAGCGCGGGCACCGTCCACCACAGCACGAATCCGAACTTCCAGACCAGCGCAGGCAGCCCCGCCGCGTGTCCGAGCCATTCGAAGCCGCGCCAGACATAGGGAGCGCTGGCAATCCCCGCCGCCCACGAAACGCCGCAAGCGGCCCACATCGCCCACCCGGTGCGCCGCGCGCCACGCATCTCTCGCGCACGCAAGTAGACTCGCGCTTGCGTGCGGCTCACCAGCGCCGGCGGCAGCGGGATGGAAAGCGCCCGCAAGGAATCGAGCGCGCGGCCGGTGGCGTTCGCCAGTCGCTCGCAATCCGAACACTGAGCAAGGTGGCGCTCGAGCCATTCGCGGTCCTCGCCGGAGATCCCTTCGACGCGTGCCTCCGCGATGAGACGCTTGGCCCGCGCATGCAGATCGTCACTCATGGGGCGCCTCCGAGCAACTCCCGCAGCGCTTCCAGCCCGCGGTACAGACGCGACTTTACCGTGGGCAGTGGCGCGCCGAGAACCGCGGCAATCTCTTCCAATCTCAAATCCTCCTGGAACCGCAGCAGGAGCACTTCGCGATAGGCCACCGGCAATTGGTCGAGCGAGGCCTGAATCTGCGCTCCCGCCTCCTGGCTCGCCACCAGATCCAACGCCGAAGGGCCGCCCGCTTCCGGCTCGAATGGCCGGCTGGAATCCATTTCCGTCAAGGCGTCCAGGCTTTGAGCTGTCTTAAGCCGGCTGAGATCGATTACCAGGTGGCGCGCGATCGCGAACAGCCACGTCTCGAATTTCGAGTGCCCGTCGTACTGATGGCCGCGCTCGAGGACGCGGATCCAAGTCTCCTGGAACAGATCCTCGGCCGTCTCCCGGCTCCTGGTGAGGCAGAACAGGTAGCGAAACAGGCGGTATTGATACTGTTCGATCAGGCGATCGAGCAGATTCGGATCGCGCCGGTGTAGCCCGCGGGCCACGGCCCTCGCGTCGGGTTCGAGTAGATCCGAGAAGTAGATAGCCGCGCTGGTCACTCTAAACAGACATACGAACCGATCAGGCAAAAAGACGCGCGGTTTTAGGAACCGTCAGGCGGCCCGATAACGGTCGCAGCATTCTTTGGAACAGAAATAGAACACGCTGCCGTTTACAGTGCGGCTCAAGCTGGTGGCGGTGGAGACGTACGTGCCGCAGACGGGGTCTTTCTTCAACTCGCCGCCGGGAGAAACTGTGGGCGTTTGGCGCGGGACGTTTTGGGGCTGTTGCGTCGCAGTGCGAAAGGTTTGAAAAATGCCCCTCAACACCGATCGCACCAGCAACAACAGCAATAAAGGTACAACCAGCCGGATAAAGAGAAACCGAATCATTGCAACCGGGCGGGAGCAGACGCTGCCGCCCATTCCACTCTACTACTTGCGGCGCTACTTCTTATTACCCTTCTTGGCGGCCGGGTTCTTGTAGGAAGTATCCACGGAAGTGCCGAGCGAAGCCAGCATGGATTTTGCCGAGTCGGCAAACGGCCCATCCGGTTTCAGAGCGAGATACTTCTGGAACGCTTCGGCGGTACCGGGCACGGGCGTGATCTTGCCATCCGCGCCGATCGATGCCTTCGCCAACAAAGTGACACCGTACTGATACTGCGCATCCGCGTAATTGGGATCGAGGTCGATAGCTTTCTTGAAGGCTTCTCCAGCAGGGTCGTTCTGGCCCGCGTTTACCAACAGCGCACCCAGGTTGTAATAGTACCGGCCGGCATTGGGCGGATCGAGCGTGGCGGCTTTTGTCAGCTCTGCCTGGGCTTCGGGGTACTTCTTCGCCTTGGCGAGCGCGAGAGCGTAATTGTTGTGGTAACCCGCATCGTCGGCTTTAATTTCGATGGCCTTCGTGTAGGCATCCAGGCCTTTCTGCATTTCGGCATCAGCTTCGGCGCCTTTCTTGGTTTCCGCGAAGTTCACTTCGGCCTCAGCCAACTGCGCCCAAACCACGTGTTGCTTCGCATCGAGTTCGCTGGCCTTGGTGAACGATGCCACAGCCTGGTCGTATTGCTTGGCTTGCGCAGCGGCGATGCCGGCGTTGAATGCATCATTCAACTCCTTGTTCTTCTTCATCGCCTCTTCGCGCTCTTTGATTTGTTTCTCCTGTTCGGCCTTCTGTGCCGGCGTCAACCCCTTGGGCTGTTCCTGTCCCGGCGCTGCTGCCGGCTGGCCAGGTGCGTTTGCGGCCAGCTTCGAAAGATCCTGGCTGACGTTGGTCGGATCGCCGCCGCGCAGCGTAACGTGTTCGGCAAACGGAACATCTTTGCCATCCACTTCAACGGCGACATTATAGATGCCGTACGGGAGCCCCGCATGGAAGTAATGGCCTTTCTTATCCGTCTTCACCTTGTAACTGCCCTTGATATCGGTACGGTCGATTTTCACCATTGCGCCGATCAGGGGCTTGCCGTCCATCCCCTTGATGTCGCCTTCCATGGAGCCTGTCTGCGCGAACGTGGTGAATGCGAAAAGCATCAACCCGGCCACGGTCACAAGCAGGTTGCGCAGTCTCATAAAACCTCCAAACAAGAGTCTTTGCTGTTAAATTTCAGTATAACGCGGCGTGCAAATGCCAGTACGTGGGCCAGGCTTTCAGCCTGCCGCTGGGCTTTCCGGTGTGCGGCCCCCCGGTTTTCGGGCCCGTTCCGGGCTGCCCGGCGCGCGCCTCAGCGTCAGGCGATCCGCAAAATCTCGCGGCTACCGGTGATCCACAGTTCCGTGTATCCGGCCATCCGCTCGCGGTACTTGGGGCTGCCCATCGTTTCCTGCATCCGCTTTTCGATTTCCCCCATATTTTCCGCGGTGAACTCCATCACGACCTGGTTGAAGTCGCCGGTCACATCCGTGAGGACGCGGGCATTGGGCATCTCGAACGCGGCGACGGCTTCCTTCAACTGAGCGGCAAGTTTCCCGGCACAACCCGGTTTGGCGACGAATCTGTTACGCACGACGAGCATGGTTTAGTCTCCTGTAGGGCATATTCTGACCCTTTGATGAGGCATAACACAAGCCCCCATGTTGGACGAGCCGGCAGCAGGTCGCCGGCACGCTGCCGTCGCCGAGAGCGTGTCCGCATCCCCGCGATCCTTAACCCCGCTGAAACCTTTACTGCCCCGTCCCCGCCCCATACGACAGCATCGCCATCAGCGATTGCACGCGCTGCGCCGAACCGGTAAACATCTTGCCAGGCCTCCGGCGGTAGCGGAGCATCTCCAGGTAGATCGTGTTCTCCAGTTGCGAGTTGATCCCCCACCCCGCCAGGTATTGCAACCGCAGGTCGATATCGCGATTGAGCTCCGCACCCTTCAGCCAGGGAGCCAGGTCAGACTTCTGGCCGGTATACGTTGCCAACAATTCTGCCGGCGCATTGACCCCGACATCCCGCAGCGATTCCACCACCGGCGCATAATCGGGACGCTCCAGCCGCTGCTGCAACTCGTCCAGGTCGATCTGCAACGGCTCTGCCTGTCCCAGGAACACCATGTCATAGCCGCTGCCGCTCACCGTATTGGACCACACCGTGCCATACGGGAACACTTCAAAAAACGTGGCCAGCTCGCTCTTCACGGTGCGCTCGTCGCTCTCATACAGCGGCACATACAGCGTGAACATTCCACCGCGGTTCAAGTGCCTCTTCACGGCTTCAAAGTACTCCTTCGAATACAACCCGGCCGTGCCCTTCACGAAAACGTCCAGCGGGTCGGAGGCAATGATGTCGAAGGTGTCGGTGGTGGTGAGCAGGTAATGGCGCGCGTCGTCATACACCATGCGGGTACGCGGATTGTGCAGAACCTCGTAATTCTGCGGCGCGAAGAAGCGCGTCGAGATGGGCGGGATGACCGGCTCGATTTCGCAAACGGTAATCTTTCGAATGGTGGGATAGCGCGTGAAGGTGCCGGCCGAGACTCCCGCGCCGAACCCGATCCCGAGGACCGACTTCGGATTGGGATGCAGTATCCCAGGCAGGTGGCCCACCATGCGCTGGAGCTTCATATCGTAGGGCTCGGTGGTGGCTTCCACGTGGCCATTGACGTCGATCTCGGTGGCGCCGTCGCTCACCTCGGTGATGGCTACCGACGAATTCCTCCCTTCGGCGGTGTACAGCACGCGTCCCGAAGAGATCATCATGCGGCGGCCATAAGCAATCAGCTGTCCGGGCACGTTGTCTACCCTGGCTGCCAGTAGCCCTGCTACAACCATCGACACCGCCAGCGCGGCGGCAACCCCGCGCGAGCGATGTCTCCAGGCATGGGGAACGAGCACGGCCAATCCACCGGCTGCCGAGAGGGCCAGCAGCGTTCGCTCGGATTGCTGCGTTCCGATCCAGGGGATCAGCGCCAGGCTCATAGCCAGCGCCCCGACAATCGAACCGAGCGTATTGGCGGCATAGACGGCCCCCACTACCCGGCCGGAATCCTCGCCGTTCCCCGCCACGGCTGCGCAGGCCAAGGGAAAGCTCGCGCCCCAGAGGATGCTCGCGGGCAGAATCGCCCACAAACACCGCACCAGATCGAGCTGGAAAATGAACCAGGGACTCTTCGACAACAGCGGATTGACGGGCCAAAACGGCAGGGAATCGGCGATCATCCAGGCGCCCCAGAAAATGCCCGACGTGAGCAGGATCTGGCACCAGCCGAGGGCCACGGCCGGCCGCGTCACGCCCAGCAGCCACGACCCCAGCGCGCTGCCAACGGCCAGGCCGATCAGGAATACCGCCAGAATGATCGAAAACACGTAGACGGTTGCGCCCAGCAGCATTCCCAGCAGCCGCGTCCAGACGACCTCTGCGCCTAACGCGCAAGCGCCCGAGAGCGCAATGGTGAGATAGACCGGCCACCGGCCGGGAGCGCCGGCGGGCTGGAACGCCGCAGGTTCCGCAGCAGGCACGGCCGGAGCGCGCGCGGCCAGAGCCAGAGCAATCGCCGCCACCGCCAGATTGATGGCGGCCGCTGCGTAGGTGCCGGTCGCCATATTATGGATGCGCAGCAGGTAGAAACCCGCCAGCAGACAGCCGAATACGGCGCCCAAGGTATTGCCGCCGTATAGCAACCCCCACCAGGAAACGCCGCGCGGCGTGGCTTCGATCCAACGCACCAGGGCGGGCAGAGACGCGCCCATCAGCACCGTGGGCGGCAGCAGGCAGACCGCGCATAAGAAACCGCGCAGCAGCATTCCGGGCAATCCATGCTCGGCGCCGGCGACATACGCGCGGTCGATGGACGGAAGCCCCCACAGTACGACAACACCGAACACGGCGATGCCCGCTTCGAGCGCGGCGTAGATCCGCAACGGGTGCCGATCCTTGAGCCGCATCCGCGGCAGCCCGATGCTGCCCAGGCACAGACCGCCCATGAATGTTGCCAGCAGCACGCCCAACGACACCGCGGTCGAGCCGATCGCCAGTTGCAGCAACTGGTACCAGACAATCTCGTAGATCAGCGCCGAGCAGCCGCTGGCTGCAAACAACACTAGTAACAATGGAAGAAATCGGGTTTGGGAGCGATTCATGCCGGAGGCCGAATCACATCATATCCCAGCGAAGCGCGAGACCGAGGTTCTCGCGGCCGCATCTCGCGGGCCGCATCACACCCGCGATTCAGAACAGCTCCACGTTGTCTCCCAGCTCAGAACCTGCCGCGACTGCCTGTTCCGCAACTGCGCCCGGCGTTTCGTCCGGCGCGAACTCGTTGCCAGCCCTGCCCGCGCTTACGGATTCATGGACGTCCCGCTCTGCCTTCATGGTGTAGTGGCTTTGAAAGTCTTCGAGGCGCGCCTCCGTGGCGGCGCCGGGATCCGCCGAACCGTAATGGCCACTGATTTCTTCGATCGTCGATCGGGCCCGATCGACAGCAGCGGCGACCAGCGTACCGGCGGTAAATGTGGTGCGGACCGATTGAATTTCGTCAGCAAGCGAAGCACTCGTAGCGACGATCTTGTCCAGTTGCGCGAGACTGGCCTCGCCCGAGGAATGCAGCATGGACATCGCGGCGCGCATCTCAGTCAGGAGATCGCCCGCGCCGGCCTCCGCGCCGCCGACCCTCGAAGCTCCGCTAATTAAACGCTGGGCCGCGTCCCTCATGGTCTCGAGTTGTCCTCCGACCGTCCCAGTCAGCCCATCGGTATCGCTCGCCAGACGCTGCATGACTTCGGCGATCACTGTGAGAGCATTTCCGGCATCCCCGATCTGGACCGCCCGGATGGTCGCGTTGATGGCGATCCGGCGGATGCGGACCTCAACTTCCAGGATTTCCCCGATGGAGTTCTGCATCTCGGTCACTGCTTGGGTGAGCTCCGTTAATCCACCTTCAATCTCGGCTTCTGCCTTCGTGCAGGCGGCCACCAGATTCAGAATCGCCGACAGCCGTCCTTCCAATTGCAGAAACGACGCGTCCGCATCGTCGCCGGAGGAGCGTACCAGCGTCTGGCTCGTCGCGGCCATCTCGCGTACCCGCGCCATAATGCCATCCAAATCCCGTTCAATCCGGCCCGCCGAAGCTCCAAAAACCTGTCCCGCGTTCGCCAGTTGGGAGGATTGCAGGGTGAGCACCGCGCGCCGATCGCTGCCGGGCTCCCGGCCATTCCCGGAAGATCCCGATTGGAGGCGCCGCAAAACATCGCACACATGCTCGATCTGCTGGCGCGTAATATCGTGGAATTGAATCGCACTGATCAAATCTTCAAAAGCCGCAGACACTTTTTCATATTCGGCCGCGTGATGCAGGAAAATCTCGATGGTCCTTCGGTGCCGTTGTTCGACGACGCTCAAACCCGTGGTAACTTCGTTGATCAATCCCGGCAATTCCGCGAGTTCCCGGCCGCGTAAGCCGGTGACTTTCGCCAGCGCGCGGTTCATCTTTTCCTGCAGCGCCACGGAGGCCTCCAAAATGCGTTGCCCGCTGGCTTCGATACCCTTCGTGAGCGTGCTGACCTCTTCTGCAAGACTGGCAAATTCCCCTCCCGCGTTGCCTAGCCTGGCAGTCTCGATGCGCGTCAATGATCCGAGAACCCGAAACACCGCAACCATATCCTGGAAACTACGAAACGTGCGGCCAATTTGGCGGGCGGAATCGCAGATGCCGGTCAACACCTGATTCCCGGTTTCCGCTCGCCGCTCAATCTGCCTGGACCGTTCGAGGACGCGCCCGAGCACCTCCGAAGCGTGGCTGTCCTGCGAACCGAAGATGCGTTCCAGTGAGGCCATATCCGAAGAGAGTCGGCGGGCCGCAGCAACCAACCCAGTCAGTTTTCCCCCGATTGCCAGGAAGTCTTTTTCTGTCCGGCAATTCAAGGCTTCGAGATCCGTAACCGTCCGTGCCAGACGGGCGGCACAGTCCGGCGCCGCGGAGGCCGCGCCCCACTGGCGGACGACCCACACCATACGTGCGAACAATATGTCCAACACCGAACGCACCGCTCGATACCCTGATTCCAGCAGTTGGTTTACAGAAGCTGCCACAACTTCTCCATGCCTTTCTATCGGCGTGAAACAGGCTGTCGGTTACACTCTGGCTGCTTCCCTTGTCGGGAAAGATGGCTGTAACTAGAATCCCGAGATTTAGTGTGGGATGTCCCTACTAAAAGGCTAGGGACCGGTCGATATGACTATTGAACCCGATGCCGGTTACGCTTGAGCGAAATGATGTTAGCTGGTTAATCAGACTAGAGGGTCTGGTTACCGTCAACTCCGCCTCCGCCCTGAAAGGGTTACTGGTCGAATGGTTTCCGTCTGGGAAGAATCTGGAACTGGATCTGGAGCGTGCCGAAGAGATCGATCTCACCATCCTGCAATTGCTCTGGGCGGCGGCCCGCGATGGCCAAACCAAGGGCGTCAGCATGGTAGCCCGTGCGTCTGGAGCCGCAAGAGCGGCTGCTCAGGACGCCGGATTTGCCCAGTTGCCTGGGTTCCCAATCGCGGTTTGAACGATGGGCAAAGTCATCCTGACTGTCGACGATTCCGCGAGCGTCCGCCAGATGGTCACATTCACTCTTTCCGACGCCGGCTACACGGTGATCGAGGCTGTTGATGGCCAGGATGCGCTCCGCAAGCTGACGGCCTCCGTGAATATGGTCATCACTGACTTGAACATGCCCAATCTGGACGGTATCGGGCTCATTCGAAACGTACGGGCCAATCCGGCATGCAAGGGGCTGCCGATTGTTATGCTCACCACCGAGTCCCAGGAATCGCGCAAACAGGAAGGTAAGGCGGCCGGGGCCACGGGCTGGATCGTCAAGCCGTTTACCCAACAGCAGATGCTGGCGGTGGTGAAGAGGTTGATTGGGTGATCGATCGTTTTCAGCAATCCTTTCTGGAAGAAGCGCGCGAATTACTCAGTGAGCTGGAAACGTCGCTGCTGGAGCTGGATGAGAAGCGCGACGATCTGGAGATCGTGGGGCGGGCATTCCGCGCCTTGCATACCATCAAGGGGTCCGGCGCGATGTTCGGCTTCGAGGACATCGCCGGATTCGCCCACAATCTGGAAGCGGTTTTCGACCAGCTGCGCAAAGGCGAACTGGCGGCCACCGCCGATCTGATCAGCCTCACTCTGAGCGCGGGAGACCAGATCAAAACCATGTTGGACGCGGCCACCGGCCAGGGTGCGGTCGATCGCCAACGATCGGACCAGATTCTGGCTGAGTTGCGCCAGTTAACGGGTTCGGCCAAACCGCAGACAGGCACCCGGCCCGTGGCGCGCGAGGAGGCCCTTCCGGTGGCATCCGTGGCGCCGGCCGAGTGGGCGGTACGTTTTCGTCCCGCCTCCGATGTGGTCTTAAACGGCACCAACCCAATCCTTCTTCTGCGGGAGTTGCAAGCACTCGGAGAATTGCGGGTCGAGCTCGACGCCGGTGGGATTCCGCCGCTCGGCGAAATCGATCCGGAACGATGCTACGTCGGCTGGGACATGACGTTACGGACAACCGCGGGCCGGGACGCCATCCGCGACGTCTTCATCTTCATTGAAGATAATTGCGAGCTCCAAATCGAACCGGTTACCCGGCCCGCTCCGGAAGCCGGCATCCCGGGCGCCGGGGCCCGGCCGGAAACCGGAAAGGTCACGGCAAAGGGCAGCGCTGCCCAGACGCTGGCCGCGGTATCCAGCATTCGCGTGTCCGCGGAGAAACTGGATCAGCTCGTGAATCTGGTGGGCGAACTCGTCACGGTACAGGCGCGCTTGAGCGCGGTATCGGCGCACCACGACGATCCGGACATCCGGGCCGTTTCTGAGGAAGTCGACCGGCTCACGGCGGAGCTGCGCGAGAACTCGATGAGCATGCGCATGCTGCCGCTGCGGAACACGTTCGAACGTTTCCGGCGGCTGGTGCACGATCTCGGTGCCGACCTCGAAAAACAGGTCGATCTGACCATTGAGGGCGCCGATACCGAGCTGGACAAAACGGTGATCGATCAGCTCAACGACCCACTGGTTCATCTGATTCGCAACAGCATGGATCACGGCATCGAAACACCAGAGGAGCGGCGCAGCAAGGGCAAACCACCGGCAGCGTCCATTCACCTTTCGGCCATGCACTCGGGCGCGCAGGTGCTGATTCGGGTGCGCGACGACGGGCGGGGGCTGGACGTCGCAGCGCTGCGGGCGCGCGCCATCGAACAGGGCTTGATCACGCCCTCGGCCCAACTCTCCGAATCCGAGGTATTCGCCCTCATCCTGGCGCCCGGCTTTTCTACCGCCCGCGAGGTTACCGATGTCTCCGGACGCGGCGTGGGAATGGATGTAGTCCGCCGGAGCGTGGAGGCTCTGCGCGGCTCGATCGATATCGAAAGCCAGCCTGGGGCCGGAATGACGGTAACGCTCCGCTTGCCGCTGACACTGGCGATTATCGACGGCCTGCTGGTCCGTGTGGGCCCCACTCATTTCATCCTGCCGCTGGCCAATAGCCGCGAGTGCGTCGAGCTGACCAGGGAGGATATCCAAAGCGCGCACGGCAATCATCTGCTGCAGGTGCGCGGCGAAACCATCCCCTACATCCGGCTCAGCGAGTATTTCGCGATGCAGACCGCCACTCCGGAGAGGGAGCACGTCATGGTGGTCGAAACCGACGACGGACATTACGGGCTGGTGGTGGACGAGGTCCTGGGAAATCACCAGACCGTGATCAAGAATCTGGGCAGATTCTACCGCGACGTTCCCATGGTGTCGGGGGCCACCATTCTCGGGAACGGCACGGTGGCGCTGATCCTCGATTCCCACCGCCTGGTGCAAAACGCGGTCCAGGCCAGATCACAGAACCAGCGCGCCGGAACGAACCAGTCCCGGCGCAAACGCGGCAAGCCGAGCCAACCGGCAACCGATACCAACCGATTCACGCAAAAGGAAAACCCAATTCATGCTACGTAACACCAACGGGAAAAACAGAAAGACCGAGAGTTCGGAACGGGGCGGCGGTGTCGCCGTCCGGGAGAATGGCAAGCAGGTGGAGCGGCCGCGCCGGAACGGCGCGGATCATGCGAGCGACTTGGAGATGGAACGCGTCTCCGCGGAGATCCTGCGGCTGGTCGAGGCGTCGCGCCAGGGGCGTCTCGAAGAACGGGGAAAAGTGGATCAATTTCACGGCGTTTACCGTGAAATGGTGCAGGGCCTGAACGAGATGCTGGATGCCATTTTGATTCCAATCAGCGAGGGCAACCGCATCCTGGCTCAAGTCTCGAACGGCAAAATTGACGAGTTGATCACCCAAACCTACCGCGGCGATCACGAGAACATGAAGCTGGCCGTCAACAATGTTGCCGCCGTCCTGCAAGGCATGCAGAAAGAACTGGCACGCCTGACGGAAGCGTCGCGGGAAGGGCGCCTCACCGAGCGCGGCAAGCCCGACTCGTTCAAAGGAGCGTACGCCGAAATTGTCCAGGGCGTCAACGGCATGCTGGACGCGATTCTGCTGCCCATCGGCGAAGGCAACCGCATCCTGGCCCAGATTTCCACGGGCAAGATCGACGAGCTGATCGCGCACACCTATAAAGGCGATCACGAAAAGATGAAGCAGGCCATCAACAACGTCGGCACCGTGCTGCTGAGCCTGCAAAAGGAACTAAACCGTCTGACAGATGCCTCCAAAGATGGCCAGCTCTCCGAGCGCGGCAAGCCCGAGCAGTTCCAGGGCTCTTATGCCGAGATCGTGCGAGGCGTCAACGGCATGCTAGATGCGATTCTGCTGCCCATCGGCGAAGGCAACCGCATCCTGGCCCAGATTTCCACGGGCAGGATCGACGAGCTGATCGCGCACACCTATAAGGGCGATCACGAAAAGATGAAGCAGGCCGTCAACAACGTCGGCATCGTGCTGCAGAGCCTGCAAAAGGAACTAAGCCGCCTCACCGATGCCTCCCGGGATGGCCAGCTCTCCGAGCGCGGCAAGGCCGACCATTTCGAAGGCGCCTACGCCGAGATCTTAGGCGGCGTCAATGCCATGCTGGATGCGATCTTGTTGCCCATCGGCGAAGGCAACCGCATCCTGGCCCAGATTTCGGCCGGGAAGATCGACGAGTTGATCACCCAGACCTACAAGGGCGATCACGAGAAGATGAAGCAGGCCGTCAACACCGTGGCCAAAGTGCTGCAAGGACTGCAAGTAGAACTGAACCGCCTGACAGAAGCGTCCAAAGATGGCCAACTCTCCGAGCGCGGCAAAGCCGAGCACTTCCACGGCGCGTATGCGGACATCGTTCGCGGCGTCAATGCCATGCTGGACGCGATCCTGCTACCCATCGGCGAAGGCAACCGCATCCTGGCTCAGATTTCCGGCGGCAAGATCGACGAGCTGATTGCCCAAACGTACAAGGGCGATCACGAAAAGATGAAGCAGGCCGTGAATAACGTCGGCGCGGTGATTCAGTCGCTGCAAGAGGAACTGGCCCGTTTGACCGACGCGGCTAAGGGAGGCCGGTTGACCGAACGCGGCAACCAGGATCACTTCCAGGGTGCTTACTCGCAAATTGTGCGCGGCGTCAATGCCATTCTCGACGCCGTGATCACGCCGCTGAACGTCGCGGCCAACTATGTGGACCGCATCAGCAAAGGCGACATGCCGCCGCAGATCACCGACACCTACCATGGCGAGTTCAACACGATCAAGAACAACCTGAACACGCTCATCATCGCGACCAACGAAGTCACCCATGCGGCCGAAGAGATCGCCCACGGGAACCTCACGGTTGTCGTCCGCGAGCGGTCCCCGCAGGACAAGCTGATGCAGGCCCTGATCAGCATGGTAGCCGGGCTCACCCGCACGGTCACCGAGATCCGCGGAATTGCCTCAGAGGTGGCTTCCGCCAGCCAGCAGATCAGCACCTCGTCGGTGCAGGTATCGAACGGAGCCAGTGCTCAGGCGGCCTCGGCGGAGGAAGCATCTTCTTCCATGGAAGAAATGGTCTCCAATATCAAGCAGAACGCCGACAACGCCCAGCAAACCGACCGCATCGCGACCAAGTCAGCCAGCGACGCGCAGGAAAGCGGCAAGTCGGTGCTGGAGGCGGTCGCGGCCATGAAGGAGATCGCGACCAAGATTTCCATCATCGAAGAGATCGCGCGTCAAACCAACCTGCTCGCCCTCAATGCCGCCATTGAAGCGGCGCGCGCCGGCGAGCACGGGAAGGGTTTCGCAGTGGTGGCCGCGGAAGTCCGCAAGCTGGCGGAACGGAGCCAAAAAGCTGCCGGCGAAATCAACCAGCTCTCCGGCACGACGGTAAAGGTATCGGAGAAGGCCGGAGAGATGCTCGAAAAGCTGGTGCCCGATATCCAGAAGACGGCCGAGCTGGTCCAGGAAATCACCGCCGCCAGCAAGGAACAGGATACCGGTTCCGAGCAGATCAACAAGGCGCTGCAACAACTGGAAAAGGTGATCCAGCAAAACGCCTCGGCCGCCGAAGAGATGGCTTCCACCACCGAGGAGCTCACCGGCCAGGCCGATCAATTGATCACGGCCCTCGGGTTCTTCCGCACCGGAGAAGCGGGGCCGGCCTCCACTCCGCACCCAACCGGCGCGCACACCACCGGCGCCAAACCCGCCGCCTCTTTGGGAAAACTCCGGGAGGCTGTGACCCATACGGCTCCTGCCCGCCACGGATCCAAGACTCCGGCGAAGCCGGGGATCGCGCTGAAGATGAACGAGGGCGGCGACGCCACCGACAAGGAGTTCGAGCGCTACTAACCGGCGGAGGCGCGGGTCTCGCGGCCCGCGCCTTGGCTGCAGTACGCCAAAGGAGCCACTATGAGCGTTACGGAAATCACCGACACGCGGCAGTACCTCACATTCCGCCTGGGAGACGAAGTGTTCGCCACCGACGTCGCCAAGGTCCGGGAAGTGCTGGACTTCACTACCATCACCAAGATCCCCCGCACGCCCGATTTCATGAGCGGGGTCATCAACCTACGGGGCAATGTGGTACCCGTCGTAGATTTGCGGCTGTGCTTCGAAATGTCCAAGACCGAGAAAACCGTCAACACCTGCATCGTCGTCGTGGAGATGGTCGTGGATGGCGAATCGAACGTCATCGGAGCCCTCGCCGATTCGGTCGAAGAGGTCATCGATCTGGAGCCCGAGCATATTCAGCCCCCGCCCAGGATCGGCACGCAGATACGGACCGATTTCATTAAGGGGATGGGCAAGCGCGACACGCAATTGATCATGATCCTCGACATCGATCGGGTCTTCTCCGTCGATGAACTGTCGGCAATCCACGGCGCGGGGAAGCAAACCCCGGCTGAAGGGAACGCGTAACCCGGGAGCGGGGCGAGCTTCCCTCCGCCCCGCCAGACTTTCTTTACGGACCAAACTCAAGGCAAATGAGTCAAGTTTTTCACCGCCGAGCCGCAGAGCCGCAGAGAAGGCAAACACGTGGTGCTCTGCGCTCTCTGCTGCCTCTGCGCCTGGAGCGCCGGGCAGGCCGAGGGCGCAGAGGGAAACGGTTCTCGCATTCCTCTGCGTCTCTGCGTCGGCGGTTATTCATTGTGCAGGTCTGAGCCAGAGCCCCGCTAGTCTCTATGGAATCCTCCCACGAGAACCTGACCCGCGCGAATTTCGAAAAACTCCGATCCTTGATCTACGCGGAGGCCGGCATCACCCTGGGCCCCGAAAAGAAGACCATGCTCGAGATTCGCATCAAGCGCCGCCTGCGCACTCTGGATCTGGTCTCGTACAGGGAGTACTGCGACTACCTGTTCGCGGCCGATACGGGAAGAAGCGAGCTGGTGCATCTGATCGACGTCGTAACCACTAACAAGACCGATTTCTTCCGGGAGCCCGATCATTTTGAATTCCTGACCTCCAAAGCTTTGCCGGATCTGGATGCGCGGCTCGGCTCCGGCCGGAAGTCGTTAATCTGGAGCGCCGGCTGTTCCACGGGTGAGGAGCCCTATACGCTGGCGATGGTGCTCAGCGAGTACGCGCAAGGCCGCCCGGGCTTTCGCTTTAACATTTTGGCAACCGATATCAGCACTGAGGTGCTGGAGAAGGCCAGGCGCGGCATTTTCAAATCCGAAGTCATCCGGCCGGTGCCGCAGGAACTGCGCAAGAAATACCTGTTGCGCAGCCGCGATCCCGGCTCCGATCTGGTTCGCGTGATTCCCGACCTCCGGTCGAAAATCGAGTTCCGGCGCGTGAACTTCATGGACGCTGATCACGGCCTGACCGAATCGCCGGAAATCATTTTCTGCCGCAACGTCATCATCTACTTCGACCGGGCCACGCAGGTTCGGCTGCTCGAACGGCTCGTCCGCCAGCTCATGCCGGGGGGCTATTTCTTCTCGGGCCACTCGGAGTCGCTCCAAAATATGGAGCTTCCCCTGGTTTCGGCGGGCATCGCCGTTTATAAGAAGGTCGGATGATGGTGGCGCTGCCAGGGATCAGCCTGCAGCCGGGTGAGCTCTATCTGGCTCGCGAGCCCATGGTCCTACAAACTCTTCTCGGATCGTGCGTGGGGATTACGTTCTGGAGCCCACGCCTGGGAATCGGCGCCTTGTGCCACGGGGTTCTGCCCCGGTGCCCGCGCAACGTAGGAGGCGCGGAGGGTCACCGCTACGTCGATTTCAGCATCCGCTACCTGGCGAATCAGTTTACCCTGTTGGGCGTGGGCCGTAACGAACTGGTGGTGAAACTCTTCGGCGGCGCGGACGTCCTGACGGTCGCTGTTTCCACCAAACCAACGGTCGGCGCCATGAATTGCCGGGCGGCATGGGAGGTTCTCGAAGAGGAAGGTCTGCGCGTGGCCGCCTCCGATCTGGGCGGAGACCGCGGCCGCAACATCCAGTTCCATACACAGACTGGCGAAGTGTTCGTCCGGCGCCTCAATCGCTTGCCCGGCTCACACGCGCACGGTGCGTCCAAACGAAACCGCAGGGACGGCACATGACCAACGGGAAAATCCGCGTTCTAATCGTCGATGATTCCGCTGTGGTGCGGCAGACGCTGACCCAGGTCCTCTCGAGCGACCCGCAGATCGAGGTGATTGCCACCGCCAGCGATCCGTTTGTGGCCGCCGAGCGGATCCGCGACCAGGTTCCGGACGTGATTACGCTCGATATCGAAATGCCCCGCATGGATGGGTTGACGTTCCTGCGCAAAATCATGACGCAGCATCCAATACCCGTGGTCATTTGCTCGAGCCTTGCCGAAGAGGGCGCCAAAAGCACGCTCAAAGCCATCGAATACGGGGCTGTGGATATCATCGCCAAGCCACGACTGGGGAGCAAACAGTTCCTCGAAGAATCGCGCATCATCTTATGTAACGCCGTAAAAGCTGCGGCGGCCGCGCGGTTGCGTCCGCCGGCTCCCAGCCTCACGGTTGAGCCCAAGTTGACGGCCGATGCGATTCTTTCCCGGTCTACCAAAGCCATGCTCGAAACCACCGAGAGGGTGGTGGTGATTGGGGCATCCACCGGAGGCACCGAAGCGCTGCGCGCGCTGTTGGAGGTTCTACCTCCGGATGCGCCGGGGATCGTAATCGTGCAGCATATGCCGGAAGTCTTTACACGCGCGTTTGCCGAACGCCTGGACGGCCTCTGCCAGATTTCCGTGAAGGAAGCCGAACCCAACGATACGGTTCTGCGCGGACGCGCGCTGATTGCGCCCGGCAATCACCACACGCTTCTCAAACGCAGCGGCGCGCGCTACTTCGTGGACATCAAGGATGGGCCGCTGGTGTCGCGCCATCGTCCGTCGGTCGACGTGCTGTTTCGCTCTGCGGCGCGCTATGCCGGCGCCAACGCGGTGGCCGTAATCCTGACCGGGATGGGCGACGATGGCGCCAGCGGCATGCGCGAGATGAAAGACGCCGGGGCCGTGACCATCGCGCAGGATGAAGCCACCTCCGTGGTGTTCGGGATGCCCAACGAAGCGATTAAGCGGGGCGCGGTGGACATCGTCTTGCCGCTCGTTGGGATCGCCAGTTCGATCCTCGTCCACACTCGATAAGAACGGCTCCGCGAGCCTGGCGGCGCGCTACTGTTTCACGTACTTCTTCAGATCCTTCGGCCCGACTTCGGCGCCGTAGACATTCCCTTGGGCATCCGCGGCCACTCCCTCGGCCGCGCTGGTGGCTCCTGCGCCCGGCGATGGGTCCGGAATGAACGCCGTCACGGTGCCATCTTTGGCGCTGCCGATCCGGATTCCCCGCTTCCAGCCCGGATTGTTTCCGTAGCCCGTTCGGTCGGTCGATTCCGAGTCGGTTACATAAAGGATATCGTTGGCGTCGATGAAGACTCCGCTGGGCCGCCCGAATTGTTTCCACTGGTCGATGAAGTTGCCATCCTGGTCGAAGATCTGGACGCGGTTGTTGGCCCGGTCGCCCACGAACAGCCGGCCACGGGAGTCGAACGCCAGCGCGTGCGGCACTTCGAATTCGCCGGGGCCCGAGCCATGCTTGCCCCATTGCTTGATGAATTTCCCGTCTTTGGTAAACTTCACCACGCGCGCGTTGCCTCTTCCGGGCGTGTGTCCGTCCGAAACGAAAATGTCGCCGTTGGGCGCGATGGCCACGTCATTAGGCTGATCGAAGGTATCCGGACCGTCCCCCGCTACGCCCGCCTTGCCGAGCGTCATCAAAACCTCACCCTCGGGACTGAACTTGAAAACCTGCTGGCCTTTGCCGTCCTTCCCTTGGCCGTCGGTGAGCCAGATGTTGCCTTCTTTGTCGATCGCGATCCCGTGCGGGAACAAAAACATGCCAGCGCCGAAACTCTTGAGCAGTTTGCCGGCGCGGTCGAACTCCAAAATCGGCGCCAGGTTCGATCCCGCGCAGCTATTGACGCCGCATCGTTCCGCCACCCAGATGTTGCCCTGGCGATCGACATCCACCGCGCTGGTCGATCCCATCGTCCGGCCGTTGGGCAGATGGAACCAACCCTCCACCGTGCGGTACGGGTTGGGCTGCGAGTTGTGGTTATCGGCCTGAACGGGCGGAGGATCGGATTTCAGGAACTTCAGCAACTCGCGATTGAAAACTTCGGGCATTTCGAGATGCGGCACATGGCCGGCATTGGGGATGAGCACCAACTGCGCGCCAGGAATGGAATCGGCGGCATGCCGCGCAAGCCCGGCAAAATTGTCGCCGCTGGTGAGGTCCTTGTCACCGCCTAGAACGAGAGTCTTCGATTTGATCTTCGGCCAGTCGTAAACCACCGGGTCGAGATAGGGCATCTGGCGGTATAGCGTGCTCACCATGGCCAAACGCGGCCAATCCGCGCTGAGCGTCGGCGCGTAGAGAATCCGCGCGTACTGCTCGTATTCGGGTTTCCAGGCGCCGGGAGTGGGGAAGTAGCGCCGGATGGTCCCGTAAAACTGCTGGTAGAGCTGGTCGTGGCTGAGCGCCATGGTCGCTTTGTAGGCGTCATCCGCGCTGCGCCACGGTGTTTCATAGCGCACATCCCTCAGCCCGATCGGGTTGTAGAGAACGGCGCGCTCCGTCATGTCTGGGTACGAAGCGGCGAAGCGCGCCGTCAACATCCCGCCCATGGAGTGGCCCACCACCGCCACTCTGGTGAGCCCCAGAGACTGCAGCAGCTTGCGCGTGTTTAAAGCCATGTCATGAAAGTTGTAGGGGATGATGGGCTTCGACGACCGCCCGAAACCGATCTGATCGGGCACCACCACGCGGAAGCCTTCCTGACGCAGGGCTTCGATCGGCCCGCTGAAGTAGAAGCCTCCGAAATTCATTCCGTGCAGCAGCACTACGGTGCGGCCGTTCGGCTGGCCCGCGGGCGGAATGTCCATGTAGGCCATGCGCACGTCCTGGCCGTAAACAGTGAGCGGGAAGAACTGGACCGGGTACGGGTAGGCAATCTCCTCATAGGTGATGCTGCCCGGCTTGACATCGTTGGGCGCTTTCGGCAGCGGCTGGCCGCCGTTCTGGGCCAACAGTGGAGCAGCCATCAAACAACAGGCCGCAGCGATGTGGGGCCAGGCTTTCAGCTTGCCGCCGGCTCGTCGTTGGCGTTGTTGGTCTCGGCCTGATTCGCGCGATGCCTGTGCCATCCCCAAAACCTCCGCTGCTTATGATACGCAGACCGCGCCGTGGGCCGCAAGCAGAACCAGCCGATCGACCGGTAGATGAATCACTGCGCCCAATCGGCCGCTTTTAGTAAGATAATGATGCACGACGGTCTGGAGAGGGAACGTGTCGCAGAGTCCAGCCGGCCATTCGAGCCGGCGTCAGATACTTCCAGTGTTGGGGCTGGGTGCGGCTGCGTGGCTGGTGAGCCGCCGGGCTCGCGCCGCCGATCTGCCCCTTGCCACGAGCGGCTTGGAACACATCGGGATGACCGTACCCGACCAGGAAGCCACCGCCAAATTCTACGGGCGCATTTTCGATCCGCAGCTTTTCCAGGAGCGCGATCCACCGCCGCGGTTCTACGTCCGCACGGGCATTTCTTACATCGCTTTCGGCGGCGGTACGGACATGCCGCCGCGCATCGACCACTTCTGCGCCCTGGTCGAAAATTACAAACCGCAGGACATGCGCAAGAGCCTGGAAGATGCGGGTGTGCCCATGGTGGGCCGCGGACCGGGTGGCATGGCTGCCGATCCCGACGGCATCCGCCTGCAATTGTTGGGAGTGCCCGGCGGCCTGGCGCGCACCATCATTCCCTTCTCGCGGATTTCGCAAGACGAACCCGCGGTCGAGGCTATCGGATTCGATCACATCGTGCTGACGGTCGCGGACATCGAGAAATCCGCCGCATACTACCGGAAGTTTTTCGGCATGGAAGTCGTGCGCACGAAGAAGCCCGAGCGCGCGTGGTTCCAGGCCGCGAAGACCCGGCTGGGATTGGAAACCGTGGGCGAAGGCAAAATGCCGGGCATCGATCATGTTTGCATCAGGGTCGCGGGCTTCGAGCGAAAGGCCGTAACCGAGAAGTTGAAGAAGCTGGGCGTCGAGATCGCGCCCTCGAACGACGAGGCGCTCTTGCGTTTCCAAGATCCGAACGGGCTGGTGATGGAACTGAAGGCGGGGGCTTGAAGATGACGCGATTCCTGTACATTTCCGCGGCCGCGATTCTGCTGCCGGCCGCCACTTTCGCGGCCAGCCTTTCTCTGGCGGAGGCGGCCAAGCAGGAAGACAAAGCGGCGGTCCGCTCGCTGCTTGCGGAGAAGGCCGACGTGAATGCGCCCCTCTCCGATGGCACCACCGCGCTGCACTGGGCCGCCGAAACCGATGACGCGGACACGGTCGATCTGCTGCTTCAGGCCGGCGCCAACCCGAAGGTCCAGGACCGGTATGGACTCACTCCGCTCTACTTCGCGTCCGCCAACGGCAACGCCGCGATCATTCGAAGGCTCCTCAAAGCAGGGGCCGACCCCAATGCGCCCGGCGCGGGCGGCGAAACCATTTTGATGGCGGCCGTGCGTGCTGGCAACCTGGACGCCGTCAAGGCGCTTCTGCAAAACGGCGCTTCCGTCAAGACTACCGACACGGCCACGCAACAGACCGCGCTCATGCTGTCGGTTCGCATGAATCAACCGGAAACCGTCGGCCTGCTGATCGAGTACGGATCGCAGGTGAACGCCCAGACGCGGAAAGGAAAGACTCCGGCCTGGCGCCCGCCGAACGCCGGCGGAGGCTCACACGGGTTGGGCATCACGCGCGGCGGCTGGCCGGATCGCGGAATCCAGGAAGCTACTCCCGGCGCGATGACCGCGCTTCTGTACGCGGCGCGGGATGGCCGGCCGGAGATCGTCCGCTCTCTCGTGGACGCCAAAGCCGACGTGAACCAGGTGGAAGCCAACGGCATCGCACCGCTCTTGATGGCCATCACCAACGATCACGTGGAGGTTGCCAGGCTGCTGCTGGATCGCGGCGCGGATGCCAAAGCTGCCGACTGGTGGGGCCGCACCCCGCTATTCGCCGCCGAAGAGATTCGCGACCGCGACTATGTCTACGGCAAAAACTACGAGCAGGGCATCGACCGCGCTTCGTGGCTTGAGTTCATCAAGGTGCTGGTGGCGCGCGGCGTGGATATGAACGCACGCACCAAAGAGTATCCGCCGATCCGCCGCTGGGTCATGCCGATCAACGATATCTCGTGGGTCGATTTCACCGGCCAGACCACGTTCTTGCGCGCGGCGCTGGGCGGCGACGTGACGGTGATGCGGCTGCTGCTGGAACATGGCGCCGATCCGAACATCGCGACTTCCGGCGGGACCACGGCGCTCATGGCGGCGTCCGGCGTCAATTGGGCGGTGGGGCAGACGTTCACCGAGGGGCCTGAGCATTTGCTAGAAGCGGTGAAGATTTGTCTCGATCACGGCGCGGATGTAAACGCCGCGAATTCCATGGGGATCACGTCCGTAATCGGCGCAGCGAACCGGGGATCGAACGATATTCTCGAGTTGCTGGTATCGAAAGGCGCGAAGCTCGATGTGAAAGACAACGAGGGCCGCACGCCGCTGGTTTGGGCGAAAGGCGTTTTTCTCGCGACCGTACCGCCGGAAGAAAAGCCCACGACCATGGCGCTGATTCAGAAACTTACGGGCGGCCAGGCGCAATGACCGAGAAGATTATGGGCAAAACGCCCATAGAACAGGGTGTAAGTCGTTTGTTTGCGTCGAAGAAGCGGGCAACTTGCCCATCTGGCCTTGTGGGGCAGCCCTTCTGGGCTGGCGCCGCGCTTCCGCGCGGCGTCCGCAACGGAGCAGGCCGGAAGGACTGGCCCTACGTGGCGATGTTGATGCTGGCGGCGCTGACTCTCCATGCGCAGCCGTCGCCATCCCCCCAGCGCGCCCTGCTCGACCGCTATTGCGTAGGCTGCCACAACCAGAAAGCCAAGACCGCCGGCCTGATGCTGGACCAGCTGGACGTCTCCCACCCTGGCGAGAATGCCGAAACCTGGGAAAAAGTGGTGCGCAAGGTGCGCGCGGGCATGATGCCGCCGAGCGGCGCGCCGCGGCCGGATCGCGCACAACTCGACGCGTTCGCGGCCAAGCTGGAAACGGAGCTCGATCACACTGCGGCGCAACGTCCGAATCCGGGAACCACCGGGCTACACCGGCTCAACCGCATCGAATACGCCAACGCCATCCGCGATCTGCTCGCCCTGGATGTCGATGCGACCACCTTGCTTCCCGCTGACGATTCGAGCGAAGGCTTCGATAACATTGCCGACGCCCTGGCTATCTCCCCGGCCCTGGTGGAACGGTACACCGCAGCCGCCGTGAAGATCAGCCGCCTCGCGGTGGGCGATCCGTTGATTACGCCCTCCACCGTCACCTATCGCGTTTCGCAGGATCTGGCGCAGGGAGAACACATCGAAGGTCTGCCGCTCGGCACGCGGGGCGGGATTTTGATTCATCACACGTTTCCGCTCGATGCCGAGTACAACTTCAAAATCCGCGCCAAGGCGGCCAACATCGGGCTGGGCTCGACGACGTTAGCGGGCGAAGAGCTGGAAGTCACCATGAACGGCGAGCGCGTGAAACTGGTGCCCGCTGTGGCTTCCCTGGATCTGAAGCTCCCCGTGAAGGCCGGTCCGGCCAGCATTGGAATCGCGTTCGTTCATAAGCCGCCTCCCGGCGCCGATGAAATCTGGCAAACCTTCCCCAACAATTCCGGCGTTACCAGCGTCGCGATCATCGGTCCGTTGAACCCGACCGGCTCCGGCGACAGCCCCAGCCGCCGCCGTATCTTCACCTGCCGGCCCGCTTCGGAAGCCGAAGAGGCGCCCTGCGCGAAGAAGATCCTCGCCACGCTGGCACAGCGCGCTTACCGACAGCCTCCCACGGGAACCGATATCGATACCTTGCTGAGCTTTTACCAATCCGGCCGGAAAGACGGCAATTTCGATTACGGTGTCGAGCAGGCGCTGGCGCGGCTGCTGGTCGATCCACGATTCGTCTTCCGTTTCGAACGCAATCCGGAAAATGTGCCGGATGGATCGCCGTATCGCATCAGCGACCTGGAACTGGCGTCCCGGCTTTCGTTCTTTTTGTGGAGCAGCATTCCCGACGATGAACTTTTGCACGTCGCGATGCAGGGAAAGCTGCACGAGCCGGCGGTGCTGGAGGAGCAAACCAGGCGCATGCTGGCCGATCCACGCTCCGATACACTGGTGACCAACTTCGGCGGGCAGTGGCTGTATCTGCGAGAACTGAAGAACGCGCGGCCCGAGGCGCGAGAGTTTAACGACAATCTACGCCAGTCGTTCCGCCGGGAGACGGAGCTGTTTCTGGATAGCATCGTGCGCGAAGACCGCAATGTGACGGACCTGTTGAGCGCAGACTACACGTTCGTAGATGAGACACTGGCCCGCCATTACGGCATTCCCAACGTCCACGGCAGCCGGTTCCGGCGGGTGACCGTCACAGACGACGCTCGCCGCGGGCTGCTCGGCCAGGCGAGTTTTCTCCTGGTGACGTCGGTGGCCAACCGGACTTCACCAGTGGCGCGCGGCAAATGGATTCTGGAAAACCTGCTCGGGACTGCGCCGCCGCTTCCGCCGCCAAATGTGCCGCCGCTGAAAGATAACGATAGCGGTCCGGCGCCCACGTCGCTGCGCCAGAAGATGGAACAGCACCGGCAAAACCCGACCTGCGCGGCGTGCCACAAAATCATGGATCCGATCGGCTTCTCGCTGGAGAATTTCGATCTGATCGGGCGCTGGCGCTCCACCGAAGGCGACGCCAAAATCGATGCTTCGGGGCAACTCGTCGATGGGACGAAACTGGATGGGCCGGCCAGCCTGAGGGAGGCGCTGCTTTCGCGGTCCGATGTGTTTGTCCAAACCATGACCGAGAAGCTGCTGATCTACGCGACGGGACGGGCCCTGAAGTACTACGACATGCCCGTGGTCCGCGCGATCGCCCGCGACGCCGGGCGGAACAACGACCGGTTTTCCTCGCTGATTCTGGGGATTGTGAAGAGCGAGCCATTTCAAATGAGAGTCAAGCAGGCTGGAGGCAAAGTATGAGGTTCCTTACTAAGAAACATCTTTCCCGCCGCACGGTATTGCGGGGCATGGGCGCGAGCGTGGCGTTGCCGCTGCTCGATTCCATGCTGCCAGCGCAAACGCCGCTTTCGAAAACGGCGGCCGCAGCCAAAAGCCGGCTAAGCTGCATCTACGTGCCGCACGGCGCCACCATGTACAAGTGGACGCCGGAGAAGGAAGGAACGGCGTTTGACTTCTCTGAGACTCTGGCCCCGCTGAGCAAGTTGCGGGATCGCATCTGCGTGGTGTCGAACCTCGCCCATCCAGCGGCGGGTGGCGCTGGTTCGGACGCCGGAGCGGACCACGCACGGTCGGCCGCTGTGTTTCTGAGCGGCGTGCATCCGGAAAAAGAAATCATCCGCGTCGGCCCCACGATCGACCAGATCGCCGCCGAGCGAATCGGCCAGGACACCCCCCTGCCTTCGATCGAACTCTCGATTGAAGATGTCGCGCTCAGTTGCGGCTCGGGTTATGCCTGCGCGTACACGAACACGATCTCCTGGAAGACGCCCACCACGCCGCTGCCCATGGAGAACAATCCGCAGGTGGTGTTCGAGAAGCTATTTGGAGATGGCAGCAACGACGCCGACCGCGCCGCGCGCAAGCGCCAGAGCCGGAGCCTGCTCGATTCCGTGCTGGACCAGGTGGCCACTTTGCAGCGCGACCTGCCGGCGGCGGATCGCACCAAACTGACCGAATATCTGGACGATGTGCGCGAAATCGAGCGGCGCATACAGAAAGCAGAGGAACAGGTTCCGGCTGATCTGAAGCTGCCGGAAGCTCCCGTAGGGATCCCGGAAGCGTTCGATGAGCACTTCAAGATCATGTTCGACTTGGAGGTTTTGGCCTTCCGCGCCGAGATCACGCGGATCGCCACCATGATGTACGCCCGCGACACAAGCGGCGCTGTCTACCCGCAAAGCGGCGTGCGCGACGGTTTCCACGTGGCGTCACACCACGCCAACAACCGCGCGAACATGGACAAGTTTGCACTCATCAATAAGTATCACGTGGAGTTGCTGGCTTACTACTTAAATAAGTTGAAGGCCACGCCGGATGGCGACGGCACCCTGCTCGACCATTCACTGGTTCTGTACGGCAGCAGCATGAGTAACGGCAACCAGCACGATCACGATCCATTGCCCATCATTCTCGCCGGCGGCGCAGCCGGCCAATTGAAGGGCGGGCGCCACATGCAGTATGCGCCGCACACGCCCATGTCGAACCTGCTGCTGGCTATGATGGATAAGCTCGGCATCCAGAGAGAACGGCATGGCGATAGCACGGGCAAGCTGGAGATTTAAGCGCTCTTTCGCGAGTGACAACTAAGTCACCTCGACTTAGATTGACTCTCCGCCAGCATCGGTCGCATTTCGGCTCAAACCTCTGTAGAATGTATGAGGCCGAAGAGCCACCAACTCATGCCAACAAAACTCAAGCGAGAAGTCATTACTGCCGCCATCCAGGGATTCGAATCGCAGAAGAGTCTGATCGATACTCAGATTGCCGAACTGCGGGCAATGCTGGATGGCCGCACCGTAGTCGCGCCCACAGACGGAACCGCACCTCGGAAACGGCGCAAGATGAGCGCCGCGGCGCGCAGAAGAATCGCGGAAGCACAGCGCAAGCGGTGGGCTGCTGCCAAGAAACAATCCGGGGCGAAACCCGCGGCGCCGAAGCGCAAGCGGAGACTCAGCGCCGCCGGAAGACAGAGGATCATCGAGGCCACTAAGAAACGGTGGGCTCTGGTCCGAGCGCGGAAGCGGGCTGGTTCCGCACGGAAACCGGCCGCCAAGCAAGCCGCGCCGGCGGCATCGTAACTACTTCGTTAGCAGCCCTGGAGTGACAAAGACCACGTTCCAGGGCCGGATTTCCCACGAAAGGAAGACGCCTTGCATGGCGAAGGGATCTTCTCGAATCATTCGTTCTACTTGTTCGGGAGTCTCGGCTTCGTAGACCAGGAGCCCGCCGCCATCGTCTGCGAACGGCCCGGAGATCACCAGCTTTCCCGCTTCTTGAAGGCCGGTTAGATACTGCCGGTGCGCGGGGCGGGCTTTCGCGATGATCGACGCGTCGGGAGTGTACTTAGCGATGGCAGCATACTTCATGACTCACTGATTATACTGTGGGGCAGCGCCGTGACCGAGCATGGCGCTGCCCCAGTTCGTTTACTGGTTGGGGTTAACCGGTATTACACTTGGCGGGGCTGCGCTTCGCAACAGATCATTGGCGAAGAAATACTTTCCATCGCTCGGCACCATCATCACTTGCACTTTGTCGGAGAGCTTGTCGGCAATGATCTTCTGCAACACCAGCGGATTCTCCTTGAGAACGGCTGCTTCGAGACGCATCCTTTGAGTGTCGGCCTTGGCCATGACTTCCACGTGATCGCCATCCGCCAGGTTCAATAGTTTGCGGCGCTCCAACTCCGCTTTGCTATCGATGAGCTTGGCCTCCGCCCGGGCTTGTGCTTCCAGGCGTGTCTGTTCGATCTGCTTCTGCTTCAACGGAAGTGTGTACTGCATGGCGTCGGATTGAGCTTTCGCCTGAAGCACAGTGACTTGCGCCTGGGCTTCGGCTGCCTTCACCTGGCGCGCCTTATCGGCTTCGGCTTCGAGCTCGGCCGTCTTCACCTGCTTTTGTTTGACTTCGACTTCGACCGAGAGGCGGTCATTCTCCTGCTCCTTGAGCAGCACTCCTTCCAAACCCTTGGCATATTCGGTGGGAAGCTCGATATCGCGGAACATTACCTCCTTGACCACGATCGCATCGGGAGCCAGCCTGCGCGTGATGGCGGCTGCCGCTTCCCGCCGAATCTGCTCGCGGCGGGTGGCAAACATATCGCGAACCAGGTAATTGGGAGCAATCTCGCGGAAGGAGCTGGCCACCACAGGCGGCACGATCTCGCTCTCGACCGGTTGGGGCAGATTGGCATTGATAAATGGGAGCCGTTGGGGATCGATGCGGTAGCGGACGGCCACCGCCAGCCCCACCGACAATCCTTCCTTCGTCTGAACCTGCAACGTGTCCGCGGGTTTGCCGCCGACTGAGGTTTGGAAGATCTGGTCGCGGATATCGTAGAGGGATACGCTCTCGACCAGCGGGACGACCAGGTGAAATCCGGGATAGAGCGTCCCTGGCAAGGTTCCAGAAATCTGACTGACGCGCACTCCGGCCGATCCTGCCGGAACCACCGCGATGCTGATACCGATCAGCAGCGGGACGAGCGCCACGCCGGCGAGGCGGACGGGGAGTTGCCAGCGCAATGTCATGGGCGAAGACTGCGCTCGCGCCATGCGGTAGAGATCGTACAGCACCATGGCCGCGGCTGCCGCGAGGAGCGCGAATCCGACAGCTTCGAACAGGTACTTCACGGTAAGCATTCTGTTTCTCCTTCGACCGGGAGTGAGGCATGCGGAGGGCCAAGCGAAATCGTAGGGCGGACGGTCGTTTTTTGCCGTCTGCCGGCGCGCGGCGACACTGCCGGCGTGTCTCCGTTAAGACGGCGTGGATGCTACGACACGCGTTAGTGCCGGGCGCGGAAGCGGAATTCTTCGGAGGCGATCAGCTTTCCGTAGGAGCCGAAACGCTCCTCGCTCCAGACGGCTTCCGGCTCGGCCGGCTCTTCTTCAAAAACGCGCAGCGTCTGGTAGGTAGTCGAGCGCTGGAACGGAGTCCTGCCTGCCCGGCGGATCCACTGCCGCATTTCAGCCGGCTGGAGAAACTGGCCATGCGGGGCGCCCGCCGAGGTGGAAATGCTCTCGTTCATGAGCGTGCCGCCAAAATCGTTAGCTCCGGCTTCGAGGCACTCTTGCGCGAGTTGCGGCCCCTGCTTCACCCACGTGGCCTGGATGTTGGTGATCCACGGATCGAGCATAAGCCGGGCCGTTGCGTACATGCGCAGCACGTCTTCTCGAGTGACGGCCGGCCGAACTCCGGGGACCAGCGACTTGCGCACCATGGGCGCCTCGGCGGCGATGAAACTGAGAGGCACGAATTCGGTGAAGCCGCGGGTCTCCTTTTGGATGCTACGGATCAAGTCGACGTGCCGGGCCAGGTCGAGCGGCGTTTCCAGGTGGCCGTACATAATCGTCACGGTGGTGGGGATACCGAGACGGTGGGCGGTGCGAATCACATGGATCCAGTCACGCGTCGAAATGCGGCCGGGCGAAATTACCTCCCGCACGCGGTCGTCGAGAATCTCGGCCGAGGTCCCCGGAAGTGAGCCGAGCCCGGCGTCTTTCAGCTTCGCCAGGTAGGCCTCGACGGTGCAGCCGGAAAGTGTCGCGCCATACAGGATTTCTTCGGGCGAGAAGGCATGCACGTGGATATCGGGCGCCTCCCGCTTGACCGCGGCGCAGAGATCGACATAAAACGAGCCCGGAATTCGCGGAGGCAGTCCCGCCTGGATGCACACTTCGGTAGCGCCCAGGTCTTTGGCTTCCCGCACACGCCGCAGGATCTCTTCGAGCGGCAGGAAGTAACCCTCCTCGGCGCGGTGGCCGCGGCTGAAGGCGCAGAATCCGCACCGCTTCACGCAAACGTTGGTGAAGTTGATATTGCGGTTCACCACGTAACCCACGCGATCGCCACAGCGCTTGGCGCGCAGTCGGTCGGCCGCAGATACCAGGCGCTCGAGGTCGTCGCTTTCCGCGGCGAAGAGTTGGGCAGCCTCTTCCACCGAAAGCTCGCGCCCCGCGGCCGCCCGTCTCAGAATCGCTGCGATTTCGGTGGTGGGGCTCATCGGCCCTCCTGCTCGGGCAGCACCAGCCCGGTCTCATCCGTCCAGGACAGCGCCGCACGGCGCAGATGCTCCGGCACCCAACCGGGATTGCGGATGTACTCCGGATAGGCCGCCAGCCGTTCGCGCAAGGTAAAGCCAGCGCTTTCGGTCACGGAGCGCAGCGCCGCGACCGCAGGCCATGCCATTTCGGGGTTGATGAAATCGCGCGTAACCGGCGAAATGCCTCCCCAGTCGTTGATGCCGGCCAGCAGATAGAAGCCGTAGGCATCGCTCGTGAGATTAGGCGGGACTTGCAGGTTGACCAGGCCGCCGAGGATCAGTCGGGCCACTGCCGTGGTACGCGCGATATCCAACGCAGCAGGTTCTGGGCGCCCGGCAAACAGCGTGTCCGACTTCGCGCGGAAGTTCTGCACGATCACCTCTTGTATGTGACCGTACCGTTCATGCCGCTCGCGAATGGCGAGGAGTGCGTCGACGCGCTCCTCGGGAGTCTCGCCGATACCGATCAGGATTCCGGTGGTGAACGGGATGCCCAGTTCGCCGGCGGTATCGAGCGCTGCCAGCCGCACTTCGGGGACTTTATCCGGACAGCGGTAGTGGGCTTCGCCGGGAGCCAGCAGCCGGCGGCTGGTGGTTTCGAGCATCATGCCCAGGCTCACGTTGACCGGCTGTAATTCCAGCATTTCTTCCCGGGACAACACGCCGGGATTGGCATGTGGAAGCAGCCCGGTCTCTTCAAATACGAGCCGGCACATGGCCTGCAAGTACTCGATGGTGGAGCGGAGCCCCTGCTGCTCCAACCAGGCGCGGTACTCGGGGTAGCGTAGCTCGGGTTTGTCGCCCAGGCTGAACAAGGCTTCCTTGCATCCGGCCTGCCGTCCGGCTCGCGCGACCGCCAGCACTTCATCGGGCGTCATCGTATGCGCCTGGCCGTCGCCCGGCACGCGCGCGAAGGTGCAATAGCCACACCGGTCGCGGCAGAGATTCGTGAGTGGGATGAAAACTTTGCGGGAATACGTGACGACCGGGCCAGTGCGCCGCTCGCGAATGCGGCTCGCCTCCTGGAACAGATCTGATAACTCGCTGCCGGTTGCCTGAATCAGGCGGCAGGCCTCAGCCCGCGAGATGCCGGCTTCGGTGCGGCTGGGAGGCATGCTCAGCCCATCACGTGCGTTTGCTCGGGAGCAATTTTGTAAATCACACGCACTTCGCCTGGCTGGCGGTAGGGGTAGTCTTGACCGATGTACTTCTTCGACAGCTTGTTGATGTGATCGACGGCGCCGTTCTCCGTGATATCCACCACGCGCCCGCGGATGGAAAGATGGCGGTACGGGTTGTCCGGATCGATGATGTCGAGACCCACGCGCGGGTCGCGGCGCATGTTTTTGTCTTTCACGCGCCCTTTCGCCGTGTTGACTACGATGTTGGTGCCATCGTATTCGAACCAAACCGGGGCCACGTGCGGGCTGCCATCGGGCATCAGGGTAGCCAATTGTGCGAACGCCTTCTTGTCAATTAAGTCGCGGTACTTTTCGGGAATCGCTGCCATGGTTTCTCCTGTTGGATTAAATTCGAGCGTACACCATACGCCGCGCGATGGGTACGGGTTATTT
>Ga0335081_10000550_pt1 | contig 63313 bp, 55 predicted proteins | sample Lox_Sample_35_FD_206713 | JGI IMG/M metagenome (GOLD analysis project Ga0335081, IMG submission 206713) | Soil microbial communities from Loxahatchee National Wildlife Refuge, Florida, United States - Lox_Sample_3.5 | ecosystem: Environmental > Terrestrial > Soil > Wetlands | place: USA...
TCGCATTTTTTAACAAAAATAGCCCCGAAATCGCGGGTCCACCCGCGATTGGTGGGCGCGACTAACAACTCCACTGCGCTTAGATTCGCGCCGCTTTTCTGCAAAATGCGGCGCACGGTGCGCTCTTCGGCGCGGTCCTGCACCAGGATGCGCACGCGTTCCACGCGCGCCAGGTGCTGCACGATATCGGCATAAACCCACGGAATGGGCGCGAATTTGCCGGGCCAATCGGTGCGTTCGTGAGGCCACGCGAGCCACGTGGCTTCGTGAGGCTCCCACTCCGCGGGCATGCGGTAAGCGATTTGTTTCGAGGAATCCTCGACGTCGGCGCGTCCGCGTTCGGAGAGCGCGGGCTCAACAGCACTTTTGCGGCGGGCTTTTACCCCAGCCATCGTTCGAGGATGGGCCCGTAGGCGTCGGTGCGGCGGTCGCGCAGGAAGGGCCAGTTGCGGCGAACTTCTTCCATATGGCGCAGATCGCACTCGGCGATCAGGATCTCTTCTTTGTTGGTGGAGGCTTCCGTGATCAATTGCCCAAAGGGATCGGCGACGAACGACGAGCCCCAGAACTCCAGGCCCTTATCGCGCGGGCCTTCAAAGCCCACGCGGTTCACCGCGGCCACGAAAATCCCGTTGGCGATGGCGTGCGAGCGCTGGATGGTGCGCCAAGCGTCGAGCTGAGCCGCGCCGAACTCCGCTTTTTCCCTGGGATGCCAGCCGATGGCCGTGGGATAGAAAAGGATGTTCGCGCCGTGGAGCGTGGAAAGCCGGGCGCCCTCCGGATACCACTGGTCCCAGCAGACCAGCACGCCAATGCGGCCGTAGCGGGTATCGAAATTCGGAAAGCCCAAATCGCCCGGCGTGAAATAGAACTTCTCGTAGTAGAGCGGGTCGTCGGGAATGTGCATCTTGCGGTAGACGCCCAGCAACGCGCCGTCGGCGTCCAGCACGGCCGCCGTATTGTGATAAAGCCCGGCGGCGCGCCGCTCGAAAAGCGAGGCCACGATGACCACCTTCAGCTGGCGCGCGAGTTTGCTCAGCGCTTCCGTGCTGGGGCCGGGAATCGGTTCGGCGAGATCGAAGAGGTCGGCGTTCTCCTCGCGGCAGAAATATTGCGAACGAAAAAGCTCTTCCAGGCAGACAATCTGCGCCCCGCGCCGGGCCGCTTCGCGGATGGCCTTCATCGTGGCGTCGAGGTTCGCCGCGGGATCGGTCGAGCATTTCCGCTGCAGCAATCCCACGGTGAGCTTCGCCATCTTTTTCCCGGCCATGAGGGAATACTACCAGATCGACGCGCGCTTTTTATGCTTGAGCGCGCGCCGGATCCGGCGCAGCACCGCCGCAAACATCGCCGCCGTCAAGCGGCCGGTCTGCGTATTCTGCTGGCTGGGATGGTAGCTGGCGAAAAGATGCGGCAGGCCGCCGGGAAGAGGGAATTCGGCGCCGTGGGAGAACAAGTAGTTCTTGCGGGATTCCAGCCTCCCTTGTCTCACGAGCAGCCGCAAATAAGCGTGAAACGCGATCGCGCCCAGCGCGAGCACCGCGCGCGGCTGCAGGATCGCGGTCTCCTCTTCGAGATAACCGGCGCAATTGCTCAGCTCCTCGGGGAGCGGGCGATTATCCGGCGGTGCGCAGCGCGCTGCGGCGGAGATAAAGGCGTCGCGCAGTTCCAGCCCGTCGCCCGCCCGCACCGAAGTCGGTTGGTTAGCGAATCCCGCGGCGTAAAGCTGTGCGTACAAAAAATCGCCGGAGCGGTCGCCGGTGAACATGCGCCCGGTGCGATTGGCGCCGTGAGCGGCGGGCGCGAGGCCCACGATCAGCAGCTTGGCGCACGGATCGCCGAACCCGGGCACCGGCCGGCCCCAATAGGTCCAGTCGCGATAGGCGCGGCGTTTTGTGCGCGCGACCTCTTCGCGGTATTGCACCAGGCGCGGGCATTTGCGGCAGGCGACGACGGTTTGCTCGATCCTCGCGAGGCGTTCTTCCGGCGAGCCGCCGCGCTCCGGCACCGTCATGCGCGCTTACCGCCCTTGCGCTGGCCGAGGAAATTGCGCAAGGCAACGGCTTGATTCCGCTCTTCGTCGCGAGCCGAGAAGAGCAGCGTCGCCACACCGTTTTCCTTTTCGATCTGCCGGATTTGGAGGACGAGACTGGTTTTCTCCCGCAACTCCTGGCGGTAGCGCTTCTGAAACTCCGGCCAGCGTTTCGGTTCGTGCCCGAACCATTTGCGCAGTCCGGCAGAGGGCGCAATCTCCTTAAGCCATAGCCCGATCGCCGCGCGTTCCTTGGAGACCCCGCGGGGCCAGACGCGGTCCACCAGAATGCGGTAGCCATCCGAGGGCGCGGGAGCCTCGTAGATGCGCTTCACTTTCAGCAAGGTGACTCATTGTAACGCGGCGGAAAAAAACGGGGCTGAAAAGAGACCGCCTCCGCGGGAGATCGAGTGGGAAGAAGGGTCTTGCCCGCGGAGGCGGATCCAGTGGTCTTTGGCTGACCCCACATTACAACCCGACGATATGTCGTGTCAAGATATATTTGCATTTGGTGCGAATGGCCTCTCCTTGGCCTTGGATTGGCCTTGTAACCTCGCTTGCCCGCGTGGCCGCGCAAATTGACATCCCGCAATGCGCGGCTTAGCATTCTTGGTTTACCCCTAATGCGCCGAAGGCGCCGGAGCGGAGCTGCGTGTCGATTGCCGAAATCAAGCCGGGGACCGTCCTCACCCGCATCGTGGAGAAGCGCCGCGCCGAAGTGGCGCGCCGGCAGCGCATTATGCCCGAAGCCGTGGTGCGCATCGCGGCGAGCAAGGCTGCGGCGCCGCGCGATTTCGCCGCTGCGCTTGCGCGCAAGCGATTGAACGTGATTTCCGAAATCAAGAAAGCGTCGCCTTCGGCGGGGCTGCTGCGGCGGGAGTTCGACCCCGTGGTTTTGGCGCGGGCTTTCGAGCAAGCCGGCGCGGCGGCCCTTTCCGTGCTGACCGAAGAGGAGAATTTTCAGGGTGCGCTCGCGCATCTGCGCGACGCCCGCAAGGCGGTGGGCATTCCCGTGCTGCGCAAAGATTTCATCGTGGAGCGCTGGCAGGTGTGGGAGGCGCGCGCAGCCGGCGCGGATTCATTTTTGCTGATCGCGGCGGTGCTGGACGATGCTTCTCTCGCGGAACTATTGGCGCTCGGACGCGAATTGGGCATGGAGCCGCTGGTCGAAGTGCACACGGCCGCGGAACTCGAGCGCGTGCTGGCCCTGGGCGCGCGCATCGTGGGCGTGAACAACCGCGACCTGCACACGCTCGACGTTCGCGTAGAAACCTCCCTGGAACTCGCGTCGATGATTCCGGACGATTGCATTGCCATCAGTGAATCGGGGCTGCGTTCCGCCGAGGAGCTGCGCAGGCTGCGCGCTGCTGGATTCGACGCCTTTCTCATCGGCGAAAGTTTCATGCGGCAGGCCGACCCGGGCGCGGCCCTCAGCCGCCTCATCGAAACGGTGGGTGAGGCGCCATCCGCAATTTCCGAACGGGGCGGATGATTCCGAGACCGGGGAGCGCGATCGTTCACGTTAAGATTTGCGGCGTAACCAACTGGCCGGACGCCCGGCTGGCCGTGGATTTAGGGGCGCATGCCCTGGGATTTAATTTCTATCCGCCCAGCCCTCGGTCGATCAGCCCCGCGGCGGCCTGGGAGATTGTGCGCAAGCTGCCGCCATTCGTCGCCACGGTCGGTGTTTTCGTCAACTGGCCGGTAGAGGTCATCGCGGCGCTGGCGGGCGCGCTGCGCCTCGACGGCGTGCAGCTTCATGGCCACGAGGAGCCGGACGAAGCCGCCGAATTGGCCGCGCGGTTTCGCGTGATCAAGGCGTTTTCGGCGGGCCCGCAATTCCGGCTGCGGACGCTGGCGAAATACAAAGCCGTTTCAGCATTTCTGCTCGACGGCCATCGCAGCGGCCTTTATGGCGGCACGGGGCAGAGGGCGGATTGGCAGCTCGCCCGCCAGGCCAGGCGCTATGGCCGTGTGATTCTGGCCGGCGGTTTGCGTCCGGACAATGTCGCGCAGGCCATTTCGGAAGTGCAGCCGTTTGGGATCGACGTGGCCAGCGGGGTCGAGTCGCGGCCCGGGAAAAAGGATCCGCGAGTCCTGCGCGAACTGATGCGCGAAGTGCAAGCTGCAAGTAGCGGCAAAACGCAAAGGAAGAGATCATGACCACAGCGGTGCAAACTTGGCCGGACGCGCGGGGCCGATTCGGCGCTTATGGCGGGCGCTACGTTCCCGAGACCCTGGTCGCGCCGCTCGAGGAACTCGAGCGCGCCTACGCCGCGGCCCGCGCCGACGCCGGCTTCGCCCGCGAGCTGAACGAATTGCTGCGAACGTTCGCGGGGCGGCCGACGCCCCTGCATTTCGCCGGCCGCCTCACCGAGCATTTCGGCGGCCCGCGCATTTACATCAAGCGCGAAGATTTGCTGCACACCGGCGCGCACAAGATCAACAACTGCCTGGGCCAAGCCCTGCTCGCGAAGCGCATGGGCAAGCGCCGCATCATCGCGGAGACCGGCGCGGGGCAGCACGGCGTGGCCACGGCCGCCGTGGCCGCCCGCTTTGGCATGGAGTGCGTCGTTTACATGGGCACGGAAGATATGGAGCGGCAGCGGCTCAACGTCCTGCGCATGCGCCTGATGGGTGCCGAAGTCGTGGGCGTGAACTCCGGCAGCCGTACCCTGAAAGACGCCATCAACGAAGCCATGCGCGATTGGGTCACCAACGTGCGCACCACGCACTATCTGCTGGGATCGGTCCTCGGCGCGCATCCCTATCCCACGATGGTGCGCGATTTTCATAAAGTGATCGGCGAGGAGGCCCGGCGCCAGATTCTGGAAAACGAGGGCCGCCTTCCGGATCTGCTGATCGCCTGCGTGGGCGGCGGCTCGAACGCCATTGGTCTGTTCCACGCCTTTCTCGGAGACCCCAGCGTGAAGATGCTGGGCGTGGAAGCGGGCGGACGCGGCCACACGCTCGGCGAACACGCCGTGCGCCTCACCGACGCCATGGGATTTTCTGGCGCGAAGCCTGGCGTGCTGCAGGGGACGTATACGTACGTTTTGCAAACCGAGGACGGGCAGATCGCCGCCACGCACTCCGTTTCCGCCGGCCTGGATTACCCCGCCGTCGGCCCCGAGCACGCTCTCTTGGCCGAGCAGCATCGCGCCGAATACACAGCCGCGAGCGACGAGGCGGCAATTGACGCCGCGCGCACGCTGGCGCGCCTCGAAGGCATCATCCCCGCCCTCGAAAGCGCGCACGCGCTGGCCGGGCTTATCGAGTGCGCACCCCGCATGAGCCGCGACGAAATCGTCATCTTCAATCTCTCCGGCCGCGGGGATAAAGACATGGATATCATCGGGCGTTACCTGTGATGGCCGCGAACTCCACGGCTCTGCCCAAAACTCCGGCGACTGCGCGCATTGCTCGCCGCTTCGAGGAACTCGGCCGCCGCGGCGAGATGGGCCTGGTCGCCTTTCTCAGCGCCGGCGATCCGTCGCTCGCGGCGACGGAGTCCTTTGTGCTCGCGCTCGCCGAAGCGGGCGCGGACGTCATCGAGTTGGGCGTGCCCTTCAGCGATCCGGTCGCCGACGGCCCCGCCATCCAGCGCTCGAGCGAACGCGCCCTGCGCGCGGGCGCGACGCTCGCCGGCGTACTCGACCTGGTCGCCTCCATCCGCCGCAAGAGCGATGTGCCCCTGGTGCTTTTCAGCTACTACAACCCCGTTTTGCAGATGGGCGTTGAGCGCTTCGCGCGCCGCGCCGCAGATGCCGGGGCCGACGGCGTATTGATCACCGATCTCACGCCGGAGGAAGCCGGCGATTATCGCCGCGTTGTGCGGGCGCACGGCCTGGACACGATTTTCCTGGCCGCTCCTACCTCCACCGACGAGCGCCTGGCGCGCATCGCCGAAGTCACCACCGGCTTTCTCTACGTTATCTCGCGCACCGGCGTCACCGGCGCGCGCGAGTCGCTGCCCGAGGATTTGCCGGCGCTGATCCGGCGGGTTCGGCGCGCGACTCGGCTGCCCGTTGCGGTAGGCTTTGGCATCTCGCTGCCCGGCCAAGTCTCCATTCTGGGCGGACTCGCCGATGCGGCGGTGGTCGGCTCCGCGCTGGTGCAGGAGATCGAGCAAGCGCCGAGCGCGGAAGCGGCGCGCGAAGCCCTCGCCGCTCGTGTGCGTTCGCTGAAGCAGGCGGGCAAGGCGGGAATGAGCCGCCGGGAGCCGGGCGCATGAGCGTCGAGGATTGGCGCCGCAAAATCGATGAGATCGACCGCAAGCTGGTCGAGTTGCTGAACGAGCGCTCCAAGTGCGTGCTGGAGATCGGCCGCATCAAGAAGGAAGACGGCTCGCCGCTATACCAGCCCGATCGCGAGCGGCAAGTCCTGGCGGCCGTTGAAAAAGCCAATCATGGCCCGCTGAGCGAAGCGGCCATCCGGCGCCTGTTCGAACGCATTCTCGACGAAGCGCGCTCGGTGGAGCGCACCGCGATGCACGACCAAGCCGACGCCGATCGCCATAAGTAGCGCCGGAAAAAGCCGCGGTACAGCCGGTCGCAAGCGCGAAGACGAGTTTGAGGAGCTTTCATGGTTGTGGTCATGCAGCCCCAAGCGGGCGAGGAGCAGGTCCAGAACGTTATCGACCACCTCGTCGCGCTCGGCTTCGACATCCATCGCTCGACCGGCGCTTCGCAAACGGTGCTGGGCGCCGTCGGAGTGCGTCCCGATTTTGATACCCGCGATATCGAATTGCTTCCCGGCGTGCGCGAAGTGGTGCGCATCACGCAGCCCTACAAGCTGGCCAGCCGCGCATTTCGTCCCGAAGGCACCGTCGTCAAGTTGCCTCGCGGCGTTTCCATTGGCGGTCCCGAAGTGATCGTCGCGGCGGGGCCGTGCGCCGTCGAATCCGCTGAACAGATTGAATCGATCGCCGCGGCCGTCGCAAGAGCGGGCGCGCGTCTCTTGCGCGGGGGCGCGTTCAAGCCACGCAGCTCGCCGTACTCTTTTCAGGGCATGGGCGAAGAGGGTCTGCGCCTGCTGCGCGCCGCGGGCGACCGCCACAATCTCGCGGTGGTCAGCGAAGTCATGGACCCCTCGCAGATCGCCCTGATGTTGCCTTACGTCGACGTCCTGCAAGTCGGCGCGCGCAACATGCAGAACTATCATCTCCTGCGCGCCCTGGGCACGGTCAGCAAGCCCGTGCTGCTCAAGCGCGGCATGTCTGCGACCATCGAGGAGTGGCTGCTTAGCGCCGAGTACATCATGTCCGGAGGGAACTACAACGTGATTCTCTGCGAGCGCGGCATCCGCACCTTCGAGACCTACACGCGCAACACTCTGGATATTGCCGCCATTCCCGTGGTCCAGAAGCTCTCGCACCTGCCCATCCTGGCCGATCCTTCGCACGGAACCGGCCGCCGCGATAAAGTTCCGCCCATGGCCCGCGCGGCGATCGCCGCCGGCGCCGATGGCTTGCTTCTCGAAGTCCACAATGATCCCGAACACGCCCTTTCCGACGGCGCGCAGTCTCTGCACTTCGAGCAATTCGAGCAGTTGATGAAAGAGTTGCGCCTGATTGCCCCGGCGGTCGGACGCTCGATCGCCGCGTGATGGCTCCTCGTTCCTCGCGCGCTGCGGACCGGACCACGAGCCGCATCGCTGTGCTTGGAACAGGACTCATCGGCGGATCGTTTGCTCTCGCCGCCCGACGCGCGCTCCCCGGACTCCAGGTGAATGCCCGCTTCGTCGGCTGGGACAAGCCTGCCGTGCTCGAACGCGCTCTGGAGTTGGGCGTGGTGGATGAAGCACGTGCGGAGTTGCCCGAGGCGCTCGCTGGCGCCGACCTGGTTTACATCGCTCTGCCCGTGGGGCTGGCCATCGAGCGGCTGCCGGAGATCGCGGGGCACGTAGCCGGGCATGCGCTGGTCACCGATGCGTGCAGCACTAAGCGCGTCGTCTGCGCCACCGCCGAAAAACATTTTCCCCAGGCCATTCGTTTTCTCGGCGGCCATCCCATGGCCGGCAGCGAAGTGTCCGGCATCGACGGCGCCGATGCCTCTCTTTTTCAGGGTGCCAAGTACGCGCTGGTCGCGGGCAGCGGAGACGACGCATCCAGCGAGGACATCGGCCGCATCCAGCAGGCCGATGCGCGCATCGCCGGCTTTGTGCGCCTGATTGAGGCCATTGGCGCGCGCCCCATCTGGATTGACGCGGCCGCGCACGACCGCGCCGCCGCCTTCGTATCCCATCTGCCGCAACTGGTGTCCATCGCGCTTGCCGGCGTTACGCGCGAAGCCACCGACCAGACGGGATTGCCGCTTACGCTCGCCGGCCGCGGATTGCGGGATGCGTTGCGGCTGGCGGGCAGCCCTTATTCCGTGTGGCGCGATATCGTGCTGACGAATACCGACAATCTGGACGTGGCTCTCGACCGGCTCTCGCAGGCCATCGAACACCTGCGCGCTCATTTGCGCCAGCGCGAATTGGAAGAGGAGTTTTCCGCCGCCAATGATGTATATAAGCTGCTGCACAATTTGCGGTAGATCGAGGGTGTCATTCCCAGGAGCGTTTTTTGCGACGAAGGAATCCGCTTTGAGGGACATTCGCCATTTATGAAGGACATCGCCAAATGAGCACTGACTCATGGACAAACGAGTAGCCAACGCCGACGAGGCCGTGCGGCGCATCCCCGACGGCGCCACCATTCTCATGGGTGGCTTCGGCCTCTGCGGCATTCCCGAAAACCTGATCGCCGCGTTGCGCCGGACCGGCAGGAAGAACCTCACCGTGATCTCCAATAACGCCGGCAGTTCGGATTTCGGTGCCGGGCTTTTGCTGGAGGCGGGGCAAATTCGCAAAATGATCGCTTCCTATGTAGGTGAAAACAAGCTCTTCGAGCAGATGGTGCTGCAGGGCAAAGTGGAGCTCGATCTCAATCCGCAAGGCACGCTTGCCGAAAGAATCCGCGCCGGCGGCGCCGGAATTCCCGCTTTCTACACGCCCACCGGCTACGGCACAATGGTGGCTGAAGGAAAAGAGACGCGCGAATTTGGCGGCCGCACGTATGTGCTGGAAAAGGCGCTGCGCGCGGATTTTGCCTTCATCAAGGCCTGGAAGGGCGACCGCTGGGGCAATTTGATGTATCGCAAAACGGCGCGGAATTACAACCCGGTCATGGCCACGGCGGCCGATCATGTGATTGCCGAAGTGGAGCATCTGGTGGAACTCGGCGAAATACCGCCCGAGGAAGCGCATACCCCGGCGGTTTACGTGGACGCCATCATCCAAGGCCCTCACTATGAAAAGCGTATCGAGAAGCGCACTGTACGCCGCCGGACCTGAGTGTGTGCGTCGGACCGGAAAGCCGCCAGAATAGCAGGCGCGGATAGAACTCGAATTGGAGAGAGGAATGCCGGCAAGCGAAGTGGACAAGCGGGAATTGATCGCACGGCGCGTCGCGCAGGAGTTGCGCGACGGCTATTGCGTGAATTTGGGTATCGGCACGCCCACGCTGGTGGCCAACTATATTCCGCCCGGCATGGAGGTCATCTTCCAGTCCGAAAACGGCATGCTCGGCGTGGGTCCTTTTCCGCTCGAAGGCGAGGAAGACGCCGATCTGGTGAATGCAGGCAAGGAGACGGTTTCGGAAATTCCCGGCACCAGCTATTTCTCCAGCGCCGATTCCTTCGCCATGATTCGGGGCGGGCACGTGGATCTCACGGTCCTCGGCGCTTTGCAGGTCGATCAAGAAGGCAATCTCGCCAACTGGGCCATTCCGGGCAAAATGTTGAAGGGCATGGGTGGCGCCATGGATCTGGTTGCCGGCGCGCGTCGCGTGATCGTGGCCATGGAGCACGCCACCAAGGACGGCCAGCCCAAGATTCTGCGCAAATGCACGCTGCCGCTCACTGGCTTGGCTGTGGTCGATCTGATCGTCACCGAGCTGGCCGTGATCGAGGTGACGCCCGAGGGGCTGCTGCTGCGGGAGGTCGCGGAAGGAGTGACCCCCGAGGCGGTGCAGAAAGTGACCGAGGCGCGGCTGCGCGTGGCCCCGGATCTGAAAGTCATCGACCTGAAGGCCATCGCACATTAAATAAAAACGAGAGGAGTCGTTTTGGATCTGCACTCCATGGTGATCGTCAGCCTGCACACCCCGCGCGAGAAGGTGTGGGGCGAGCTGCTCTCCCTGAACAACGCCGGCGTCACCCTGCGGGGCATTGATCTGAACTCCTTCGACGATTTCGTTTACCAGATCTTGCATCCCGAAGGGGACCGCGTCGGTCTCCCCACGTTGTTTTTTCCCATGACGCGCGTGGAAAGGATTTCGCTCGACGAACGCAGCGGCTCGATTCCTTCCTTTTCTGATATATTCGAACGCAAGGTGGGCCGTTCACTGAAGGAATATCTCGAACTGTTCGCCTGACCGCTTCCGAAACTCCCAACTATGGCCAACCGCATTTTCACGGTGCCGAACCAGCTTACCTTCCTGCGTCTCGGTTTCCTGCCGCTCTTCATCATTCTGGTTTTCTACCGCCGCTACGGCTGGGCTCTGGCCATTCTGATTGTCGCCGGCCTCACGGACACCTTCGACGGGCTCCTGGCGCGTTCCCTGAACCAGAAGACGAGCCTGGGCGCCTATCTCGATCCCATCGCCGACAAGCTGCTGCTCTCCTCTTCTTTCATTGTCCTGGCGCTCAATGGGCAAGTCCGCTGGTGGCTCACCATCCTGGTGCTCGGCCGCGATGTCCTGATCCTCACCACGGCCGCCGTGATTTTGCTCACCGCGGGCTACCGCGCCTTTCCGCCCTCCATCTTCGGGAAGCTGACCACTACGCTGCAAATTTTCCTGGTTTTCACCGTACTCGCCGCAGCTGTGTTTCATTGGCCGCTATTCACCGTTGCACGGAGCATCCTGGTCTATGTGGTCGCCGGCTTTACAGTTTTTTCAGGTTTTCACTACAGCGTCGTGGTCGCGCGCCAATTGAGCCACGAGAGTTCCGCAGCCTAACTCTCCCGGCTGAGTTGTCATTCCGAGGAGCGCTTTGTGCGACGAGGAATCTGCAGTTTCTTCTTATTGGTCAGCCGAGGCCGACGGCCGTGCGGAAATAATTGAACAGCATGAAGGCGAAGCTCGCCGCCACCGCGAGCCCGGCGGTCCATCCCAGCGCCCAGGCCCGCCGGCGCTCCACCACATCGGCGGGCTGCCGATCCGCCATGATCTTGCCCAGTATGAACCCGGCAACGAAGCCGCCGATGTGCGCGTAGTTGTCGATGCCCGGCATCAGTATGCCCAGCACCGCGATGTACACAAGCCAATAGAGCAATTGGCTGCGCAGCATGCGCAGCCCGATGTTATGGCTTCCCATGCTCAGCGCCAGCAAGAGCCCGATCAGGCCCAGCAGCGAACCCGAGGCGCCCACGCTTTCGCGCCCCATGAACGAGCTCAACAAGTACCCGGCAACGCCGGTGACGATGAAGACGAAGAGAAAGCGAGCCGATCCATACATCTCCTCGATGGTCGGCCCTAGGTCCATGAGCACCCACATATTGAAGCCAATGTGCAGCAGGCTGCCGTGAAGGAAGATCGCCGTCACCAATCGCCATGGCTGCAGCAGGTCATTCGGGTAGAGAAAGAAGGGAAGCGAAGCACCCATGCGATACAGGATTTGACCGTTGATTCCGCCCAACCCAAACAGCGCACCCAGGCCGCCCGTGGGCGCCTCGAAGCCGGTGCGGTTTATGGTCGCCAGCAGGCTGACGCCGTAAAGAACGCAGCAAAGGCCCAGGATTCCGTAGCTGACCGGAGCGGTCTGTGGCAAGAGTTTGCCCAGCGAACGGCTGGCCGCTGCCATGGAGAAGGTCAGGCTTGCGCCGCATTGGTGGCACCGCCGCGACGAAGAGCCTACCAGCGTTCCGCACGCCGGGCACAATCGAGGGCGCGCCGCGGACTGCTGCGAACCAAACATCGAGCTGATTTGGCCGCGCCAGCGGTTGATTTTATAGCGCCAACGAACCGGAAGTTCCAAATGGTCTCCTTGCAGCCCGGTGAGAGCACTGTCTATAATACCCAAAAATCCGATGTGAGGCCCGAAGGCCCCCAGCAGGGCCTGCTTCTAACGAGTGAGGACTATCGTGGCTACCTTCGAGGATTTCGGCCGCAAATTGGATCGCGAAATCGAGCGCTTGCGCGAAGTGGCGGCGAAAAAGATCACTCCGGCCGCGCGGCAGAAGACCGCCAAATCCCTCCGGATCGTGTCGGACAAGCTCGCGCAGATCGCCGCGGAACTCGAATCCAAAGTTGAACCCAAAGCGGATTCGCGCTGACCGGCTGAATCGCGTCTGGTTTTTCTTCCCGCGGCGCTGGCGTCTTTTTCTCCCCATTCTGATCCTGCCGGCCGCAGGCTGCGCGCCCAAGCGTCCCGCGAACGCGGGCATTCCGGCGCCGCCGGCGCGGAGTTCGCGCGTCGCGCCGCCGGGGCGGCCCGTGGCGCCGGGGAGTTACGTCGAGCAGGGCGTGGCCTCCTGGTATGGCATCCCTTTTCACGGACGGCAATCGTCGAGCGGCGAAGTTTTCGATATGAATCAGTTCGTCGCCGCCCACCGCACCCTGCCGTTCGGGAGTGTGGTGCGCGTGACGAACTTGAACAATGGCAAGCATACCGACGTGCGCATCATTGACCGCGGCCCCTTCGTTCGCGGCCGGCTGATCGATCTCTCCCTGGCCGCCGCTCACGCCATCGATATGGTGGGAACCGGCGTCGCGCCCGTGCGACTCGAACTCGTCTCCAGCCCCGCGCTGCTCGCCGGCGATTTTTCCGTTCAGGTGGGCGCTTTTCAGCAGCGCGGCAACGCGGACCGCCTGCGCGACGATTTGAGCAAGCACTACCCCGTTTTCGTACAGAATTATGAGGCGCCTGCCGGACGGCTCTATCGCGTGCGCGTGGGACGGCTGGCCAGCGAACAGGCGGCGCAGCGCTTTGCCGCGCAGCTCGAGCGCGAGCGCGGGCTCCGCAATACCTTTGTAGTCAGGCTGGACGGCCTGCAATGAGTCACTTTGCGAGGCGCAGCCATCCCTGGCTTTGCCCTTCGCTCCATGCCACGTTGAGCGGCTGCGCGACATCGGGGCCGCTTGGAGCGGCCTTGCCCGGTTTCATCCCGAGCGACTGGCCACGTGGGGGAATCTCGTAGCGGACGCCGCTCGTAACGGACGCCCTCCCGTGGTGTCATCCCGAGTGAGCGAAACGCATTGCGCATAACATGCGCAATGCGTGCGAACGAGGGATCTGCTTTTAGCCTTTACCCGGCAGCGGCAATATTTAGGAGGAGGGCCTGCGCGCCATGACCGACTGTATCTTTTGCAAGATCGGCAAGAAGGAAGTGCCCGCGAAGCTCGTATACGAAGACCCCGAACTCTTCGCCTTTGAAGACATCGCGCCGCAAGCGCCCACGCATATCCTCATCTGTTCGCGCAAGCACCTGGAGAAGCTGGGCGACGCCTCGGAGCAAGACGGCGCGCTGCTGGGGCGCGCCTTGCTCGTCGCCGCGAAGCTCGCCTCGGAACGCAAACTGGCCTCAGGCTATCGCGTAGTCGTGAACAATGGCCGCGGCGCGGGCCAAACGGTTTGGCATTTGCATTTCCATCTTCTCGGCGGCCGCGATCTCCACTGGCCGCCCGGCTAACGTCCGCCAAGCTGGGCTGTCATCACGAGGTCGCCGCGGCGACCGAGGGATCTGCAGTTTCGGTTTGAGGCCCTATGCGAGGACGGTTACTAACCCGCGGATTCCAGCACTTTCTCCGCCGGAGCGCCCTGCGCTAACTCTTCGAGCGACGCTCGCGCGCGGTCCAGCTTCCGGTCGGCATCGGCATAACTCTGCTGCGCGTTGCGCAGATGCGTGCCGAGCTTGTCGTAAATCTCGCTGAAGTTATCCAGATGTTTGCTCAGGCCGGAGATGTTCGCCAGCAGCCTCTTGGCATTCTCCTCGATCTGCATCCCTCGCAGCCCCAGAAAAATAATTTTCAAATGCGCGAAAAGCGTGCTCGGCGAAACCGGCACAACGCAGCGCGTGCGGCAATATTCGTCTACCGGCACGCCTTTCCCGTCCACCGAACGCAGCAGCTCGTAGTAAACGCCCTCCGAAGGCACGAACATCAGCGCGATATCCAGCGTATCTTCGGCGGGAAGAATATATTTTTTGGCGATGGCATCGGCATGGCCGCGCACGGCCTGGGCAAACTCCTTGCGCGACTCCTCGCCCAGTTCGAGCAGCCGGCGATAGCTGTCGAGCGGAAATTTCGAGTCGATGGGCAGGATCTTGTCGTTCAGGCGCACCATGGCGTCGACGATCTCTCCGGTGGAGAACCGGTACTGCGTCTCATAGCTCGCGCGCGGCAGGGTATCGGCGAGAATGCGGTCCAGCGCGATTTCGCCCAGCGTGCCGCGGGTTTTCGCGCCGCCCAGCACGGTTTCGAGCTGTTTGGCCGTGCTCGCGAGCTCCACGCCGGCCTGCTGCATTTCGCCGATCTGCTGGTGCAGCGTGGAAAGCATCTTCGTGGAGGCTTCCAGCCGCTCGGAGACGGCCTTCTGCGCGCTGCTTGCCATCGTTCCCACCGACGCCATGCCGCTCTGCACCTGCTGCGTCACCTGGCCCAATTGCGCGGTCAGCGACTGCGCCATCTGGCTGATCTGCGCGGAAGTCGCCTGCGACTGCGCCGCCAGGAGTGATTGCATCTCCTTGCGGAGGTCCTCGGCTTGCGCGCCGTCCCGCCGGCGCGATTGCAGCGCGGAAAAATACGCCACAGCGCCGGCAATGGCGATCGCTGCGGCTACGATCCATCCCATCATGGCCTGTTACTTTATCGCGAATCCAGCTGGCGGGCCATGCGGCAAAGAAAAAATGAGTCTCCGATGAGCAACGTCAGGGAACTAAATCAGGCGGGGCTAATCGATCAGCTTGTTGATGCGGCGGCGCAACTTTTCGCGGTCTTCCTGGCTCATATGCACAAATTCGACTCCGCACCCTTTGCCGTTCACGCTGCGTACCACGGCGGTAGCCCGGATCTTGTCGAATCCGGCGTGAATCTCGATGCGCAGCGACTCGCCCACGCTGACCGGCGCGGAGCTTTCCAGCAGCGCGCCGCCCAGGGCAATCGATCTCACACGGGCCGCCTGCGCCTTCGGGCCTTCCAGCTTCGCCTCCAGGGGATCCTCCAAAACGACGCGAAGATATCGCCGCGGTTGCGCAAAGGGAGTCGTCGAACCCGTCGGCGCCTTCGGCCCGGTGCGCAGGTTCAGCGACCCCGAGCGGTCTTCGACCAGCGCCAGAGCCTCTTCCGCGGCGGAACGCAGCCCGGCCGGCTCCACATAGGTAAGCCCGGAGCGATTGCGTACCAGGTTGCGCAACAGCGGCGCGGCGTTTGCCGCCTTCATTCTGCCCAGCGCTTCGATCGCTTTGATGCGGACGAAGACGTCGCTTAGCCGCTCGACTTCTCCGGAGGCGATCTCCATGAGCCGCGGCGCGGCTTCCGCATCGCCGTAGAGCCCGATCTGATCGATCATTCCCGGCATCACCAGCAGATGCGCTTCGCCGAGGATGGCAAGAAATGTCTGTGCCACTTGCAGCCGAAAGGCCGGGACAGACTGGCGTGCCAGCTCCGTCACCGCTAGATCTTGCAGGCTCCAATCCCAACTCGAAAACGAACGCGGCAGCGCCGCGATCAGCCGCGCGGGGTCCGCGGCGGACAGCAGCTTGATGGCCGTCGCCACGCGCTGGCGGCGCGGCTCCAGCAGGTGCGTTTCGAGCGCGCCGAGCACAGGCTCGCCCGTCGCGCGCACCAGGCGCGCCATCGCCGGCAGCGAGCTCGATCCCGCGGATGAGGTCAACAGAAGGCGCAGGCGTTCCAACAGGCGCTCCGGGTCGCGCCGCAAGATGCGCGGCAGCGCCGGATCGAGCGGCCGGTTCGCCAGGGCTAGGTCCACCAGCAGCAGCCATTCTTCCGAGGCGACGATCTTGCGCGCCAGCGCCGCCAACCGGAGGTCGTCCGCCTCGGCCGGCGGGTTATCGATCTCTTTCAGCATCACTTCGAGTTCCGCGCATTCTCCGCGCGCCAAAGCCATCTTGGACAACGTGCCGGTCAGCTCCTCCAGCAGATTGGCGATGCCCGGAGAGACCTCCCGCTGCAGCGCCCCGATCACGCGCTTGCTCAAGCCCGCCAGTTGCGGGCACGGCCAGACGCGCTCGAGCGCGTCCTTCAGCTCCAGCAGCCCGGCGGCCACGGCGCGCCGCGCCTTTTCCTCTTCCGATTCCAGGCCGCGCGAATAGTCGGCCAGCGCGCGCCGCGCTTCGCGGCGCGAAGCTTCCGCTCGCCGGGTTTCCGCGGCGGCGATCAGTCCTTGCACATAATCGCGGAGCACCGCTACCGGCAGGCACCATCCGTCGTTGCCGGAGAGCAGGCGCGTTCGGTCTCGCGCCGGCAGAGCTCTCCAGAAGCGCTCCACCTGCGCCTCCAGGGCCAAGTCGCTCTCTTCCGGACTTTCGCCGCTGCCGCCGCGCTCGCCGCGCAGCTGCGCCAGCATCAGGCGCACTTCCGCGGGCCGCAGCCGCGCCGCGGAATATTCCCCGCGCGCCCAGTCCACGCTTAGCGCGTCGGCCGCGCGCGCCAGGTAGGAGCCCAGCGAATCGCCCTCGCGAGGCGATTCGAGAGCGGTTCCTCGCAGCAGAAGAACACGCAGCAACTCGTCGGCCGTCGCGAACTCCGCGCGAATCGCAAACGCCGCTTCCTGCGGCGCTTCCGCCCGCACGTGTTCCAGTCGCGCCGTGGAAGCCCACAAAGCTCGCAGCGCCGCGCGAAACTGCTCCGGCGCGGCATGCACCGCCAGATCCTTGGTCACGCCACTCGGCAGGCCCGAGCCCAGCAGCGCTTCGATCAGGCTGCCAAAATTCAGCGGATTCCCCGGGCTCGTGGGCGCCTCATTAACGCGAACTCCGCTGATGCGATATTCCCGCAGGCGTGTAGGCCAATCGCTGCGCGCATGGTTTTGTCCGGCGCGGCAGGCTTCATCGACCGCGCGCGCAAACTGCAGCAGTTCGTCCAGCCGGGTGTTCGGCACGAAGCTCAGCGACCGAATGCTGGCCCGGCTGAATACATCGGCCAGCGCTTTTAGTTCGCCGCGGCGGTCGGCGATCATGTGGGGAGGCCGCGAGGCTTGGCTCATCAGGGCCAGTCCATCGCGTTCCACCGTGAAACCGATCGTGGCTGCGCCGTTCAAGGCGTCGTCAAGCGTCTGCCCTGTCGATTTGAGACTTTCGATGAGGCGGGGATGGTGCTGATGGTAGAGCTGTACGGCCCGCAGCAAGAGATTCAGCGAGCGCAGAAACTGCGCAGCCAAAGCTTCGGAGTCCTTCGGCTTTGTGGCCGCTGCGAGCGGCGCCGGGCCGGAACGCCGCAGTCCTTCCTGCGGGACGGCGTCGGCCGGTTGGCGGCGCGGGAATTGTGCCAGGTTCTTGGCGTTCATGGATATTTCAGAGGCGCCGTAAATGCAGCGCCGTTAACGCCCCACACCTCCGCGCTACGGCAGAATTTGTCGCATGGATCGGTGCAGGGCTAGCTATCAGATTGCTCTTGCGCGCCGCCCTTTACAAGCAGGGAAGGCGAGTCCGCTGCGTATGTGTAAATCACTCTTTCGCCGTCTCGCGAAAAGGCGCACGAGCCTAAATCATTGAGGCTCGGGAGTTTGCCGCTGAAAGCGGTGGAAAGCTCTAGTCGTGGTCGGCCGCGCTCGCCCCGCTCAGTTGCACCAGGTCCTGAGCTTGCGGCATTGCCACGAGCGCAGGGCGTAGCGTCTGCGGGGCGCGCCAGTTATCCAGCATGGACACCTGCTGGGAGCAGGAGACCGTGCAGTGCGGCGCGCAGGGTTTGGCGGTGTTGAACTCGCGGCGGAAATCGTTGAGCGTATATTGCATCAGCGGAATCCCGGGATAGCCGCGCTGCTGCGAGCACCAGTGCACCAGCCCGTCTTCGCAGACATAGAGGTAGCGCGCGCCGGAGCGGCAGCGCCACTCATTGGCTTTGCCGCGCGCGATATTGTGCTGGAAATCGTTGAATCGCGAGTAGGAGCGCTTCCCCAGCTCCATGACTTCCTCGAAGATCCGCTGCTCGTTGTCGCTCAGAGGCTTGAGCTGGCCGTTGCCGTCGTGCAGCACGCCGATCGTGCTGGTGAAGCCCAGCTCCAGCGCCCGGTGCGCCACCTTCAGCGCATCCTCCGGGAAGCGGATGCCGCTTCCGAGCACGGAATTGATGTTCACCTGAAACTCAGCGTATTCGGCGAGCAGCACGAGCTTCTGATCCAGAACCTTCAGGCTCTTCTTGGAAGTCTCGTCCGGCAGCGCGTTATCGATGCTGATCTGCAAGTGCTCCAGGCCCGCGCGATTCAGTTTCTCGATGCGTTCCCGCGTAAGCAGGTAGCCGTTGGTGATCATCCCGGCCAGCGCGCCGTGGCTGCGCACCCGCGCGATGATGCGGTCGAGGTCGGGATGCAACAGCGGCTCCCCGCCGCTCTGCGTGATGATCGTCGCGCCCAGCTCGGCCAGCCGGTCGATTCTCCGCAGCATCTCCTCCAGCGGCACGGGCTTCGAGACCTCGTCGAATTCGTTGCAATAGGTGCAGGAAAGATTGCAGCGCCGGATGGGAATCACGTGCGCCAGCACGGGATGCTCGGTCGAGAGCAGGCCCCAGGCGATCATGCGCCATTCCTTGAGGCGGGTCTTGATGAAGCGGAGTCTGCGGCGGGCGCGAGTGCTGGCTTTCATGCGAATGTTGGAAAGTCGCGCAAGATATCGGGGCTTTTTCTCCCGCTCCCTCTCAATGGCCGCGAGCCGCTCAGGCCATGAACGGCTTGAGCGCGCGCTCCATATCGGAGGAGCTGAGCCTTTCGCCGGCGTTCAGCCGCTCCAGGATCTCCGTCACCACGCGCTTGCCTTCCTGCTTGTTGTAGTTGCGCAAATAGCCGTCGAAGATGTGCTGGCCGCGCATGGCGTCGTTGATCTCGATTTCCCGGTTGTGTTCGTCGAGTTCGGTGAAATAGACGACGCGGTATCGCCCGGCGGTTTCCGGTTCGCGGTAAATTTCAAACATCACCTTGTCGGATTGAATCGCGAGAGCCATCGTCTTACTCGCCCAAGATAAAGAGCCGGCTAGACCGCCTGCAGTTCCTCGCGCTCGCTTTCCGCGCCGACCGGTTCGCTGGTCCCGGCCACACCCAATTCCGCGCGCAGCCGCGCCTCGAATTCAGCAAGTTTGACGTCGATCTCGCTTTCCTTGCGCTTCCGCGCCACCATATCCTCACGATAGCGCTTCAGGAAGTAGCTGATCGTCTCCACGCGAATACGGATCGAACCGCTGGGCTTGTTTTCGTCGATATCCTTGAAGGAGAAGTAGGGCGTGCCGGACTTGGTCACCGTCTCCTCGACCACCGTATAGATCGGCGCGTCGTGCCCGCACTTGAAGCTGGAAAGTTCCAGCGCCACAAGGTTGGGATGCCGCGCCGTGTACTTGGCCGCCCACACTTTCTGGCTGGTATTCTCGCTGTAAGAGTTCTTCCACGCGTCGGTGATGTCCATGGGGTGCTGGATCACGCCGGCGCGCACTTCCTCGCCAAAAAGCTTCCAGATGATCTCGTCGTCGATCGGCAGCGAGGCCTGCGTGAACACGGGATAGCCGAGCTTCTGGAACTCCTCGAGGATTTCGTGGTTCAGCCCGGGATCGTTGTGGTACGGACGCGCCAGCAGCACGATGCCGATGCCGTCCTCGGCTTCCAGCTTGCGCAGCATTTCGCGGCCTTGCTTGCGCAGGATGCCCTCGGTGAAGTGATTCATCGCCTTCATGGCTTCTTCCGAAGCGCGGCGATTCTCCTCCGCCGATAGCCCCAGAATCTCGCGGAAGGTGTCGAACATCTGCCGCTCGAAAAGGACCGGCGTGCCGCAATTGATGAGCGGGTTCAAAAAGACCACGCCCATCTCCTTGAAAAGGTCGCTCTCCTTGGTGAAGGCCGCCTTGGTCGCCGCGGGCGTCGCGGTAACGGTGGGGCAGGCGCGATGGTCCTGCGCGTTTACCATGTCCGACGGCAGATCGTCGATCATGGGGAAGAAGATCGCGTCCAGCGGCTTCTTCTTGTGGTGCACGTAAAGCAGATTGTGCACATGCGGGATGCCCACTTTCGACGGGAAGCAGGGATCGATGGAGCCCCGCTTGGCGCCCGCCTTGTAAAGCTCCTCGGAGGTGTAGTCGGAATAGATCAGGTTCTCCACCGGAACACCCAGCGCTTCAAAATAGGCGCTGAACATGGGGTTGCAGGTGTACTGGTTCAGCACGCGCGGGATGCCGATGCGCAGGCTGGCCCGGCGCTTCATGGCCGCCACGCGCGCCTTCTGTCCCGCCGTCAGCGCGTAACGCGGCGGCGCGTCCGTGACTACCGGCGGCTTGAACGGCTTGAACGCCATCTTGGCCGCCACTTCCGCCATATTGGGATTGGCGTCCTTGACCGAATCCATGCCCTTCTTGATCTCCCGCATGGCGTTCACGTCTTCCACCAGCCCGCGATCGCAACTGTTGTTCACGATCAGCCGCTTGGTGCCCTCGGCGATGGGAATCTTGGAAGTCTTGAAGCCGATATTCTCGATGGGCACGCCCGGCATCAGCTTCACGTCGATGAAGGTCCGCAGGCACTTGTTCTTGCAGAAGTAGCAGCGCGTGTCCTCGCTGCGGTGCGTGACGTAGCTGATCTTCTCCACCGCGTCCAGCCCGATGAAGCTCGTTTGCCGCCCCATCTTCCACAGCCGGTTGGCCTCAATCGCCGCCCCGATCGCTCCCGATTCCCCGCAGTGCTCGTGCACGATCACGTCCGGCTTCACGCCCTTGTCGCGGAAGCGAGATTCGATGAAGTCCACCTGGGACTTCACCGCGGCCAGATTGTGCTGCGTGCCGCCTTGCAGCACGAACGTTCGCCCCAGCGAGGCCAGGTTGGGAATCTGCGAAACGTACAGCCAGATGTTCTTCGGCAGCACGTTCGCCAGTCCCGCCAGAATCTCTTCCGGCTTCCAGCCCTGCCGCTGGAAATCCACGATGTCCGACTGCATGAAGACGGCGCAGCCGTACCCGAAGACCGGCATCGCCTTGGCGTTGAATGCCAGGTCCGCGAACTGCGTCACTTCGTAGCCGAATCCCGCGCACGTCGACTGCAGAAAGTATCCGTTCCCCGCCGAGCATTGCGTGTTCAGCTTGAAGTCTTTTACCCGCCCGTCCTGCAGGATGATCAGCTTGATGTCCTGCCCGCCCACGTCGCAGATCACGTCGGCATGGGGATAAAAGTGCAGCGAAGCTTCGGTGTGCGCTACCGTCTCCACAATGGCGGCATCGGCATTGAGCACGTCTCTGAGAATATCTTTCGCATAGCCCGTCGTGCCGATGCCCAGGATCTTCAGCGTCGCGCCCTGTTCCTCCACCTGCTGCCGCAGGTTGCGGAACATGTCCATCGTGTCTTCGATCGGGTTGCCCTTGGAAAGCTGGTAGCACTTCACCAGAATGCGCTTGTCCTTATCGAGCAGCACGGCTTTGGTCGAAGTCGACCCGCCGTCGATGCCCATGAACCCTTCCACTACTTGTCCCGGTTGGAACTTCGCCGGCACGAACTTCTTCGGCTTGTAGCGGTCTTTGAACTCCAGCAGCTCTTGGTCGCTCTTGCTCAGCCCGCTGCCGCCCTTTTTCTGTTTTTCTTCCAGTCGGCCGACGTTGAGATACCATTCCAGATTTTCCATGCCGCGGTAGAGGCCCACCGCTTCGTCCTCGTCCTTGCCGAACTCCACCGAGCCCAGCGCCGCGAAATACTGCGCGTTCTCCGGAACTAGGATGAGGGATGCCGGATCGACTCCTTCCGGCAGCGGGAACTTGCGCTCCTCCCAGATCTTGGGGATGTTCTCCTTCCAGCACTCCTTCATGCCCCGGATGTACGTATTCGGCCCGCCCAGCAGCAGCACCTGCGGCCGCAGCGTATTGCCGCGCGTCAGCACCGCCAGATTCTGCTGCACGATCGCTTCGAACAGGGACGCCATCAGCTCGTCGCCGGGCACGCCGCTCTTCTGCAGGCCGTTGATATCCGTCTCCGCGAAGACGCCGCACTTCCCGGCCACCGGGTGCAGCTTCAGCCCCACGTAGCCCATCTGGCACAGCTGTTCGGCGGGAATGCGCAGCTTGGCGTTGATCTTGTCGATCACGGCGCCCGTGCCCCCGGCGCACTTGTCGTTCATGGAGGGAATTTTCTTCTTACGCTTGCTGACCGGGTCTTCCTTGAAAATGATGATCTTGGCGTCCTGCCCGCCCAGCTCGATCACCGAGCCGCATTCCGGATAAAGCTTCTCCACCGCCAGCGCCACCGCGTTCACTTCCTGCACAAACTTGGCGCCGATCAGCGGCGCGATTCCCCCGCCGCCGCTGCCCGTGACGAAAATCCGCGTCAGGCCGTGGACTACCCCGACTTCCTCCTCCATGCGCTTCAGAAATTCCAGAACCTTTTCCGGCTGCTTGGTATCGTGCCGCTGGTAGTCCCGCCACAGAATCTGGTCGTTTTCCGGATTCACCACCACGGCCTTCACCGTGGTCGAACCAACGTCCAGCCCCACCATCAGCCGCACGCCCTGGTCCAGCCGCGCCGCGACCGGCTTCACCACCGGCGGCGGTGGCACGAAAGCGGGCTTGGAAAGATTCGCCAGCGGAACAAAGGCTCCGCCGTTCTTATCTCCGGCGCTTCCGGTTCCGCAGCTTCCACTCGAGCAACCCATTCGTATTCTCCCCAGACCCGAATCGACCCGAAACCTACGCCGCCGCGCTTTCGCGCGCCACGGGTTTGTTCTCCGCTTTCATCAATTGCGCCACGTGCCTCACGAAGTTGGCCGCCACTCCCACCAGGCCGTCGCTCTTGGGCACTTTGTACGTCGGCGACTTCAGTTCCGGATGCTCTTCCACGTAAGCGCGAATCTCTTCGAGCGTCCGGCCGCTGGCTTCGAGAGCGGCCTTGAATTCGAGCTTGGTCTTGGCCTTGGCCTCGCCCAGCGCCATCTGCACCCGGCTATGAGCGTTCACGTCGCCCTCGCCCGAAGTCTCGATGGGCAGGAAGATCATGTCCTTGTAGTGCGTCATCACCGCCGATTGCGCCCCGTCCGACTGTGTGGACGGCATGCACCCGAAAGGTTTCAGCGCCAGAACCATGTGCGCCAGCCCTTTGTGCGAATAGTAGATATTCTTGGCCACTTCCAGGTGTCCTTCGCCGCCCGAGGCGCGCGAGTTGTAATAAGGATGGCCCAGGCGCTGCAATTCGTACTGATCCACCAGGTGGTGTCCGATGCCGCCCAGCGCGTCGATGATGCGGTTGTACTCCCGCTTGAAGATGTACTCCGCGACCTTGAGCTGCGCGATCTTCTTGTACATCTCCAGATTGATCTTCAGGTGCTTGTCCAAGCGCCAGGAGGGCGGCAGCGCCGCGCCGTCCTTCAGCCCCTTCTCATCGTGGAACTTCTGCACCACCTGATGCATCAGGTAGCAGATCCACGTCCCGATCGGCTCCACCACCACCTGCGCGCCTTCCTTCTCGAGAAAACGGAACATGTTGAAATTCCCGTCGCCCTCGGTGGTCTGCGCCCAGAATTCGCCGGTGATCTTGACGATGGGTTTCACCCGCGTGCGATCGATCGGTATCGCGGCGAAGCGGTCGCGCACTTCGTTGAGCGCGGCGATCATCTCTTTGCCGAAAAGCTGGTGCAGGAACTTGCCCACAAACTCCCCGCTCCCCTCGAACTTCGTGCCCTTAAGCAGCTTGGCAGCGCGCCCTTGCAGCGTCCACGGCTTTTGCCGCCGCATTACCTCGTGCAAAAGCTCCATGGACTCTTCCAGAACGCGATCGGTTTCCCCGGCGTTCACTTCGTAAGGCCGGATCTGATAGGCCACGTCGTTGAGGATGTCGCCCATGTTCAGCGCGTTGAGGATGGCCAGGAAAAAGTCCAGGTTCATCTCCAGTCCCGCTTCCGCCTCCGCCTGGTTCAGCCCGCCGCCTTGCTGGAAGAGCAGCACGCGGAACTTGTCGAATCCCGCATTCCGCAGCGCTAGCCGGTACTCCGCTTCGTACATGCCGAAGCGGCAGGGCCCGCAAGCGCCCGCGGTGAAGAAGACGTACCGGTCGCAGATCTCGTCCTTGGTCAGGCCCTTGCCCTCGAGGTCCTGAACGAACTGCACCAGGTTTCCCACCGTGAAGTAGGTCGGATTGCACTGCCCGTTGTTTCCGTACTCCTTGCCGAGCTGAAAAGCCTTCTTATTCGGCACGGGAACGGATTCGCACCTGTAGCCGAGGCTCTCCAGCGCCGCGTGTACCAGGCGCTCGTGCTTCCAGGTGAGCCCGCCAAAGAGGATAGTGGTGTGGTCCCGCTGCAGAGATGTAAAGGGCAGCTCGATCGGCTTATGGAAGTGCCGCACTTCGCGCCGCTCGATCCCCGCCTCTTTCTGCAAGCGCTGGCGCTCTTCTTCCACGCGCTGGCGAACCAATGCCTCCGGCGAAAGAATCTGAACCAGTTCCCCATTCGTTTGCGTGCCAGCAACGGGTGCAACAGTGCTCATGATTCACTCCAATCCGTTCAGTTAGATTGAGTCCGCTTTCAAGCTGAAACGATATCAGTCAGTCTCCTGCCGGCGACCGTCGCCCGAATCCCCCAACGATTGCGGATAAGCCCCAAAACCTGCGCCTGAGCCAGGATTGCGCATAGGGCCCGTCTTTTCGGGGTGTGGAATTTCGCGCCAACTCCATGCCAGCCGAAGCATGATAGGCCCTTGGAGCCAACGCTACCCCCTCCCCCAAGTAACAAATTCTGCGGTTTTTGTCCAGGGAATGTGTACAAGAATGCAGTGGATGGTGCCGTTTGCGCCCCGAACGGTTAGATCGTTGCCTGGATGGTTACCGGCAAACTACCGCCCCTGGGGCGGCGTTTGCGGTACCACGGCCGAGGTTTGCCCGGGTAGAGGCGCGCCCGGCGTATAGATCGTCGACTCCTGCCAGCCTCCGCCGAGCGCCTGAATCAGCTCGACCGTCGTCAGCAGCCGCTGCTCCTGAACCGCGTCGGCAAGCCGTTGATTGCTCAAGAGATTCTCGTCCGCCGTGATCACTTCCAGATAGTTAGCCAGGCCTTCCCGGTAGCGGGAAGTGGAAATGTCCGCCGTGTCCTGGGCGGCGCGCACGGCTTTGTCGTATGCAGCGGCCTGTTGTTCCAGTACCCGCAGGGTCGAAAGATCGTCCTCCACTTCCTGGAACGCCGTAAGCACCGTCTGCCGGTAACGGGCCACCGATTCGTTGTAGGTCGCCTGCGCGAACATCATATTCGCGGAAAGCCGCCCTCCCGTGTAGATCGGCTGCGTCGCGTTCGCGGTAGCAGACCAGACCAGGCTGGGCACGTCCAGAAGCTGGCCCAGAAACGAACTAAGCCCTCCCGCGGCGAAGCTCAGCGTAACGTTGGGATAGTAAGCCGCGCGATTGACGCCGACTTGCGCGTTATTCGAGGCCATCAGCCTTTCAGCTGCGGCAACGTCGGGACGCCGCTCCAGCAATTCCGAGGGTACTCCCGCTGGCAGCGCGGGAGGGATTGTCTGCAAAGGCTTCTGGGACAGGCTGAATTCGGCCGGAGGCTTGCCCAGCAAGACGGCCAGCGCATGCTCGAACTGCGCCCGCTGCACGCCCAGACCCACGTAGGTCCCTTGGGTAGTATCCAGCAACGCTTCGGCCGCCGAGACGTCCAGCCCGCTGGCCACTCCGCCCTCGTGGCGAACATTGGCCAGGTTCACCGCTTGCTGCTGCAAGTCGATGTTGCTCCGCAGAATCATCATCTCCTGGTCGATGTAGTGCGTCATGATGTAGAAGGACGCTACATCGCTCTTGAGCTGCAGCAGCACGTTTTCGTAGTCGGCCACGTTCATCTGCGTCAAGGCGTTTGCGGATTCCACCGATCGCCGGATCTGGCCCCACAGGTCCGCCTCGTAACTCGCTTGCACCGGCAGGCTGAAGAGATTGGCGTCATATACGGTGGTCTCTGCGCGATTCGGGCCTACGATTTTCGTTCCCGTGTTCCGCGCCCGGCTCGGCGAAAAACCCGCGGAAACCTCGGGATAGAGATTGGATCTCGTCGCCAGCGCCTGCGCCCGGGCCTCCAGCACCCTTTGCGCCGCCGCCTGCAGGTTCGGGTTGCCGGCGATGGCTTGCGTCTCCAGATTATCCAAATCGGCATCGCCAAAAACGGTCCACCAGTTCCCCTTCGCGATTTCGTCATGCGGCGTGGCCGTCTTCCATCCGTCGGGAGGCTGTTCCTTCCACGCCGTGGGCGCGTCCACGCTCGGACGATGATAGTTCGGCCCAACCAGGCAGCCCGTCAGCGCCAGCGCGCAGCCGAGCGTGAGTGCCAGGAGCTTCGGTGTGAAACTAGCGGACGATTCGGATGGCGACATCAGTTTGTTTTGCCCGTGGCATTCGGCGCCGCTGCTGCAGGCTGCGGCGCGCTAGGCGAGCCATTGTCTGTCTGCTGAACGGAAACCGGATCTCCTTCGGAAAGAGAGTCCGGCGGGTTCAGGACGACCAGATCCTCCGGCTGTAAACCGGTAAGAATTTCGAGACTGGTCCCGAAGTCGCGGCCAATGGTGACTTTGCGCAGCCGGACGGTGTGGGACGAGTCGACCACAGCCACCTGTGCGCCGGCCGAGCGGAAGATCAACGTGTTCGACGGCACCAACAGAGGCGGCTCGGCGCTGGAAATGCGGAAGGTGACCTCCGCATAAGCTCCCGGCATCAATTCGCTCTTGGGATTGGGCACCTGCACTTCCGTAAGCAGCGTGCGCGAGGCGGTATCGATCGCTCCCGAAGTATGCGCCACTTTCCCCGTGAAAACCCGGTTCGCAAACTCCCCCACTCGCAACTCCGCCGGCATGCCGATGCGTATGTCGCTGCTGTAGCCTTCGGGCACGTTCGTGTACACGCGCAGCACATCCACCTGCGCCTCTTTGAAGAGCTCCTTGGTGTTTCCGCTCATGATCAACGCCCCGATGTCGATATCTCTGGCGGTGATGACGCCGTCGAATGGTGCCGTCACTTGCTGAAACGATTGCAGCGATTTCAGCCGGTCCACATTGGCCACCGCGGCCGCAAAGTCCGCCTGGCGCGCCTTGTAAGCGGCGTCGTTGGTGTCCACCTCTTGTTGCGAGACGCCGTCCGACTTCAGCAGCAGGTGCCAGCGTTCCGCCGTGGTTTTCGCCAGGTCCAGATTGGCCTGGGCTTGCAGTTGCGCCGCTTCCGCCTGCCGAAGCTGCTGATCCAGTTCCGGAGTATCGATGCTGGCGAGAAGCTGGCCCTGTTTCACATGCCCGCCGATATCCACGTTCCATTGCTTGAGGTAGCCGTCCGTGCGCGCGTAAATGGGCGTCTCCACGTAGGCTTGCACGTCGCCCGGAATGGTCAACTCCCGGCTCGCTGTCGACCGTGTAGGGTGCACCACGGCGACCGGAACCTGCTCGCTTTGGGCCGCGGCGGGAATCAGTTCCGCGCTCACGCGGTTTCGCGCTTGCACTCTCCAATACGCCAATCCGCCGAAAGCCGCCAGAAACACCGCGGGAACGGTATATGCCCAAACGCGTGCTGCGCGCCGCCGTGGCCCCGTCGCGGAAACGTGCGATTCCCTTTTTATCTCGGCCGTGCTTTCCGTCTCCGTGGCCTGCGGATTCATGTCCGGGTCCCTTTCTCTGCTTCCGATACGGTTGCACTCATGATTTTACGCCGTTCCCTCGGCTTTCTATTCCGCAAAAAGTTCCTGATAGCCCTTCCGCCGCACGTAACTGTAAACCACCGGTACGAAAAAGAGCGTCGATACGGTGGCGATCAGCAATCCCCCGATCACCGCCCGCCCGAGCGGCGCGTTCTGCTCTGCGCCCTCCCCGATTCCCAGCGACATCGGAACCATGCCCACCATCATCGCCAGCGCGGTCATGATCACCGGCCGAAGCCGCGTAAACCCTGCGCCGACCGCCGCCTCGAAGGAGTTCCGCCCTTCGCGCATCTGCGCCGCGGCAAACGTCACCAGCAGGATGCTGTTCGAGGTGGCCACGCCGATGCACATGATCGTTCCCATCAGCGACGGCACATTCAATGTGGTCCCGGTGAAGAACAGCATCCAGACGATTCCGCTCAGCGCGCCCGGCAAGGCGGTAATGATGATGAAAGGGTCCACCCAGGATTGGAAATTCACCACCATCAGCAGGTACACCAGCACCACCGAAAAGATCAGGCCCACGAAGAGTCCCGAGAACGACGATTGCATCGTGTTGATCTGCCCGCGAATCGCGACCGAGGTGCCCCGCGGAAGCTTGCCTTCGTACCCCCGCACCACCTTCACCACGTCGGTCGAAACGCCCCCCAGATCGCGGTCCTGCGCGGTCACGAACGTATCCACCACCGGCACGATGTCGTACTGCGAGGCCACCGCCAGGCCGGATTCGCGCCGGATGCTCGCCAGGTTCTCGATCAGTTGCTCTTGCGCGCCCGCGCTGTTCGCCGTGATCACCGGCAATTGGCGCAGGTCCGGCAGCGAATCGACGCGGTATTGCGGCGTCTGCGTGGCAATCTGATAGGTCACGCCCTGCGGGCTCACCCAGAAATTGGGCGCGGTTTGGAAGCTGTTCGTGAGGGAGACCATGGCGTTGCTCGAGACGGTGGCTTCCGTCATTCCCACTTGCTGCGCTTTCACGCGGTCGACGTCGATATTCAGTTGCGGCTGATCGTAGGCTTGCTGAATGTGTACGTCGGCCGCTCCGGGAATCATCTTCAGCCGCGGCAGAATCTCCCGCGCCAGCCGGAAATTCTCCTGCACGTTCATTCCCGAGAGTTGCACGTCGATCGGCGCCGGCAGTCCGAAATTCAGCACCTGGCTGACGATGTCTGCCGGCTGGAAATAGAACTCCGTGCCCGGGAACTCCCTCGGCAGGCTGCGCCGCATGTCCCGAATGTAATCGGCGGGTTTGATGCGGTGCTCCCTCTTGAGCGCGATCAGAATCTCGCCGTCCGATGTGCCGATTACGCCGCTGTTGCTGAGAGTGAGGTTGATGCCGCTGGGCGGGAACCCGATATTGTCCACAATCCCGTCCAAATCTCCGTTCGAGATCTGCCTGCGGATTGACGTTTCGATGCGATCGGTGAGGGCCGCCGTCTCCTCGATGCGCGTTCCGATCGGCGCGCGCACGTGCAGCCGGATTTGCCCCGCATCGACATTCGGAAAGAGGTCCGAGCCGAGCCGAGGAATCAGCAGCATGCTTAACCCGCAGAATCCCAGAAAGCCCAGCGTAAAGGCCAACCGGTGCCCCAGGCACCACTCCAGCGCCTGGACGTAGCGCTCCCGCATTCCCTCGAAACCCTCCTCGAAAGCAAGATGGAACCGGCGGAAGAAGCCGGCGTGTTCCTCTCCCTTTCTTTGCGCCGCCTCCCGCTTGCGTCTTTCCGAGCGGAATGTGTACATCACCAAAGTCGGCACCAGCGTTCGCGAGAGGAAGTACGACGCCAGCATGGCGAAAACCACGGCCTCCGCCAGCGGACGGAAAAGAAACCCAGGCACGCCCTTCAGAAAAAAAATGGGGACGAACACGATACAGATGCTGAGCGTGGCAACGAACGCGGGCACCGCGATCTGCTGAGCGCCAGTGAGGATCGTATCGCGCAGCGGCATGCCTTCCGGCAGCAAGCGATTGATGTTTTCGATCTCCACGGTGGCGTCGTCCACCAGGATTCCCACGGCTAATGCCAGTCCTCCCAGCGTCATGATGTTGAGCGTTTGCCCCAGCATGCTCAGCACCACCAGCGACGTCAGAATGGAAAGTGGAATCGAAACCGCCACCACTAGCGTGCTGCGCCAGCTTCCCAGAAACAGCAGGATCAATGCCGCCGTCAACAGCGCGGCGATTGCCGCTTCCCGCAGCACGCCGGTGATCGCCGCGCGCACGAAGATCGATTGGTCTCCGGTCAGCGAGAGATTTACGCCCTCCGGCAGCGTGGCCTGGAGTTTGGGCAGAGCGGCGCGCACATCGCGCACCACGTCCAGCGTAGACGCCGCCCCGTGCTTGAGCACCATCATCAGCACGCCGCGTTGCCCGTCGCGACGCGAAATGTTGATTTGAAAACCGGCGCCGTCGTGCACGAAGGCCACGTCGCGCAGATAGACCATCGCGCCGTTCACCACCTTGACGGGAACGTCGTTCAATTCATTCACCGTCTTCGCTGCGCCGTTCAACTCGATGTCGTATTCGCGCTCGCCGATCTTCGCCGTGCCTTGCGGCTGGACCACGTTTTGCGCGTTTACCGCGCTCACCACCTCGGCCCCGGAAATCCCGCGCTCCAGCAGTTTCTGCGGATCCAGATCCACCGTGACCATGCGTTGCTTGCCCCCGTACGGCGCGGGAAGCTCGATGCCCGGGATGGTCGTCAGCCGCGGCCGCAAAAAGTTGAGCGCCACGTCGCTCAGCTGCTGTTCAGAGAGCTTGTTGCTGCCCAGTCCAATCTGCAAAATGGGAACGTCCGCGGCGTCGTAAGGGAGCATGAACGGCGGAGTCGTGCCCGCGGGCATGCCGCGGATGGCCCCGCTCGCCGCCGAGGTGACTTCGGCGATGTCGCCGTAGAGGTTCGCTTTCGGCTGCAGGAAAACCTTGATCACCGCGATGCCGTGGTAGGACTGCGCTTCGTAATGATCCACGTCCTCCACGCTGTTCGTCATGCTGCGTTCCATCACGCTCGTCAGGCGGTCCTGCATGTCTTGCGGGGAAAGTCCCGTGTAGTTCATGACGATGCCGATGACGGGGATGTTTATGGCGGGGAAAATGTCCACCGGGGTCTCCACGATGGCGACCCCGCTCAGAATCAAGATCAAGACGGACACTACGATGAACGTATATGGTCGGTTAAGAGCGACCCTGACAATCCACATAGGTTAAGTTTCTCTAGAATCGCACTGGCCCGGTCTTCCAAGACGGCGGGCGCCCCAATTGGGCCTGGACAGACTTCGCTCCCTGTTTTAGACGTACCACGCAGCACTGCGGTTATATTTAGTCTCTGAGGTTGCGCAACCGCCTGGTGGTGTTTCGGGGCGCGTGCAATCAACCGCGTTATTGTAACATATCGATATGAATAGAAGGAACTTGAGCCCTACGCCCGGTTACACCGAAAAGCACGCCCAGGCCGGCATCGATGCGCGCCTGCCCGATCTTGAGACTTGGCCCAATCAGTTTCCCGGCTACACCATCCGGACCCGTTTCCCGGAATACACCTCCGTCTGTCCCAAGACCGGATTGCCCGATTACGGAACGATCACCATCGAATATCAGCCGCGGCAAAAATGCCTCGAGCTAAAGGGGTTGAAGCTCTACCTTTTGGCCTATCGCAATCTGGGGATCTTCTACGAAAACGCCGTCAATCGCATCCTCCGCGATATCGTGGCCGCCGCCAAGCCGGTTTGGTGCTCGGTGCGTGGCGAATTCACTCCGCGCGGCGGGTTGACCACCACCGTCGAAGCCCGCTGGCCTCTCCGCAAAGCCTAAATCCGCATCTAAAAAACGACACTTCCAGCCCGCCGCGAACATGGACAACCTAAAGCCTCTCGGCCATAATCAATACAGTGGACGTTAGTTGCTCCACGGGTTTCGCGCCGTCTGGCTTGGCCGGATTTCCGTGAAGGAGAGAAGTGAATGAGCATTACGCCGAATGTTCCGCCCAACGTTCCTCCCTCGAATGAGGGCTATGTCTATGAGCCGGCCTCCACGCCGATGTGGATTCCTCTGGTAATCGTTGTCTTGTTCTTGGGTATCGGAGCGGTCGTGTATGAGGGCTATAGCTCCCGCGTGCAGCTCCAAAATTCCCTGGCTCAAAGCGACGCGCACGCCGATGTGCTCAGCAAGGAGCTCGAACAGACGAACTCCCGCGTCGCCCTGCTGCGCGCCCAGCTCGACGTCACCTCTCAAAAGCTTGGCCTCACCCAGGCCGAACTGGCTCGCGCGCGCACCATGGCCCAGCAGATCCAGCAGGATCAGCAGGACGCCGATGCCAAGCTGGTGGCCCAGATCGGCCAGGTGCAGCAGGAAAGTAACGCCAAGATCGGCCAGGTTTCTACCGACCTGGGCGGAGCAAAGACCGATATCGCTGCCACCCGAAAGGATTTGGACGATACCAAGAAGAGCCTCACCACCGCGGTCGGCGATCTGAATAACCAGGGTGTTTTGATTGCCCGCAACGGCGAAGAGCTGGAAGTCCTCAAGCACATGAACGACCGCAATATTTACGATTTCAAGCTGACCAAGGGCAAGAACCCCCAGCACGTTGGCCCGGTCCAAATCGTCCTGCACAACACCGATCCGAAGCACTACAAGTTCACCATGACGGTGATTGCCGACGATAAGTCCATCGACAAGAAGGACCGCAACGTCGATGAGCCCATGCAGTTCTACGTCCGCGGCGTTCGCGCTCCCTATGAACTTGTCGTGATGGAAGTCACCAAGAACGGCGTCAATGGCTACCTCACCACGCCCAAGGAAACGGGCAGGCCTGACGCTCCCGGAGCTTCTTCCGGCGGCGGATCGCCGGCAGGCGCCCCCTCCGCTGCGGCTGCTCCCGCCAGCGCTCCCGCGGCTGCCAACGCACCGGCGGGTCCGCCTCATTTGCAATAGCGCGCGTCGAGCGTTCTGAATAATCGAACAGCGTAGTCTCAAGACGTTCGCTCATTCTCTTTTCGTAACAAATCGTTACTCTCATCCTCTGTTCGCTTCTGAAACCAATGAGCAACTAATTTGTTTTCCTGACCGCAGACACGGCAAGCCAATTGCGACAGGGATTGCTGTACCAAGTAGCGTCGCCGCGAACACAGCTGACCCCCTTACCCCCCGTCAACAAGTGTAAGCCGCGGAAAGTCTGGGCTCACCAAGATGCCTTTGGAACGAATCCGTCCCGGCGTCACCGGGAAATTATTGCCGGGAGGATTTTCCTTATTGGAATTGATGGCCGTGGCGGCCATCTCCATCACCGTCGTTGCTTTCGGCCTGCCGGTCCTCTCCAATGTCGCACAGAGCTTTCGGACCGCCGGAGACAACCGCAGCATCGCAGGACTGATTGCGGAGGCGAAAATGCGGGCGGCTGCCGGGTTCACGCACGCCCGAGTCTACGCGAATCTCAGCGCAGGCACTTACCGCCTCGAAGTTTGGAATAAGAGCGGCAACAGCGGCGCCGGTTGCTGGCAAACCGATGGAGACACCAACGCGTGCACCGTTGCCGCAAGTCCGGTTGTGAAGCTTTCTCCTAACGTCTCTTTCGGCTACGGAACGATTGGCGCCGCTCCCGCCAATACCGAACCGTCCCTCGCACAGGCTCCTCTCTGCTACACGGGCTACGCCGGCCAGTCCACCAATACGACCTCCGTCGCCAATACGGCGTGCATCGAGTTCAATTCGCGCGGCGTTCCTTCCGACCCCGCTCCCGGCGGTTCCGCCGGCGCTTCGGGAGGCGTACCCGATGCGACCGGGGCTCTCTACGTGACGGACGGATCCGCGGTCTATGGAGCTACCGTGCTCGCCTCCGGCGAGATTCAAAGCTGGTACTCCCGCAATTCGTCCACGCCCAATTGGCAGCAGCACTGAGGATTACACATGGGAACAACAAAACCGGATCGCATTCGCAAGCCTCTCCGCCAAGATGGCTCCTCACTGATCGAAACCATGATCGCCGCCGCGCTGGTGGTGACTGTTGCCGCCGGATTGATGGCCCTGGCCTGCGTGGCGCTCGCCACCACCGAAAACCAGGGGCATCTGTTGGCGCGCACCTCCGAATATTGCCAGGACAAAATGGAACAGCTTCTGGCGCTTGCTTTCAACGACTCCATTTCCAACACGACCACGATTCCGACAAGCGGATCGGGAGGATCGGGTCTGGCCATCGGCGGTGGGACCAATCCAAGCAGCCCGGTGTCCAATTACGTCGACTATCTGGACAGCACCGGAAACATTCTGGCCAGCGCCGGCGCTCCTCCTGCGAATTGGTTTTACGTGCGGGTTTGGTCCATTGCCTCGATTAACGCCAACGTCAAACAGATTACGGTTACCACGCAGGTGAACAATCCGGTCGGCGCTCTCGGCGGCCGGCCGCAGTCTACCGTGACCGCGCTCAAGGTGAATCCCTTCTGAGGAGGCGACTGTGTCTCAGTTCAACCCAGCCCGGAAAGCCCGCGGCGGCTCGCGCCAGCGGATTTTCGTTGCTCGAGATGATGCTCAGCCTGGCCATCCTCTTGATTGTCATTTCCTTCATCACCTCCGGTACGACCCAGTTGACCCTCGCCCAGAGCACCGTGGCCAACCGCACGGAGATGCACAGGAACGTTCGCAGCGCTACCGAATTGTTGCAGCAGGAGGTCGGTCAAGCCGGACGGATTTCGCTGCCCGGCACAGTCGCCCTGTCGGCGGCCGCCACCGCCAGCAGCAGCCCCGAGACACTCGCCGCCAGCTCCACTGCCGGTATGTTCCCTGGAATGTACTTGGATGTTCTGCCGGATGCGGGGACCGCAAACTACGAAACCATCCAGCTCACCGCGGTTCCCTCCGCCACCAGCATCACCGCTGCGAGCTTCACGTTTCCGCACGTCAGCGGCGCTCAACTGATCGTTTCGGGCGCCTTCGGCACGGGCGTCATTCCGCCCGCTGCGCTGAACTACGTGACTCCGAATTGCCCGTCCAACACGGTGGCGCCCTCCACATACGCAGCTTACCCTTACGGTTCCACCTGCAATACGCTGAAACTCTACGGCGACATCAATGGCACCGGAAGCCTGGTCTACGTCGAATACTCCTGCGTTCCGGGCACCAGCGCTTCGCCCGGATATCTGTATCGCAACCAAGTCCAGTCGCCCCTCACTGCCGCCTCGAAGCCCGCCGTGAGCGCTGGCGTAGTCCTGCTCAACAATCTTCTGCCCAATCCGGGAGGCGCACCCTGCTTTTCCTACGAACTGGCGCCCGGCGCTTCCGGCAACAACTATGTAGTCGATGTGGCCGTGACCCTCACGGTGCAGACGCAACAACCGGATTCGCAGACGCACCAGTATCAACAGGAGACCAAGGCGCTGCTGAACGTCTCTCCACGAAACATTTTCGACGCCTGGGAGCTGGACAGCGCCCTCGCGCATTCGCTCCAGCGCATTCAACCGATCCCGTCCAATATCACAACCAATCTCTTGAATCCGTAAGCAGGGGAGGCGGCCATGCCAAAACATTCCAGCCAAAAGGGAGTCGCCCTATTCTTCGCGCTCATCTTCATACTCATTCTTTCCGTGTTGAGCGTTTCCATCATGTTCGTCTCTCAGGCGGAGACGTGGTCCAGCTTGAACTACCGCGAGATGACCCAAGCGCGTTATGGCGCGGAGGCGGGTCTGAACTCGGCAGCCAATTACATCACGAATACGTATTGCCCTCCCGGCAACACCACCTGCACCCCGGCAACGGGCGATACGCTCTCCCTCTATCACACCAACGTTTCTCCGGTCACCCTCGTCAGCAACGGCAGTCCCGTTGTTTTGTCCACGACTTACAGCGCCAGCAACTACCCGGTTGCCTCTGTCGAGAACGCCTTCCAGAGCGCCGCTCTGGGCAGCCTTTCCGGAGGCGTCGCCACGGTGAATTACACCGCCACGGCCACGCTAATCGCCATGAATCAGGTCACCACGGCGTCAGGCCCGGCCACCGTGCAGACCTGGAACATCACGGCCGACGGCGCCATTGGGGGTGTTCGCAGCGCCACCGAGGAAGTCACCGGCATCGTGGAGCAGCAGGTGACCTTCGGCTCTTCACCCTTGCCGGCCTATGGCGTCTTCGCGACGGGCAACGGATGTAACTCGATCCTGATGTCGGGCGGCACCATGGTCAAGAGCTACAATTCGTCGGCGCCCTTGTCGCATGGCAGCATCACTTTCAATAACTTTGGCGGTAACGTCGGCACCAACGGGAACTTGACTTCGAGCGGTAGCGCGACGGTTTATGGAACTTTGTCGACCCCCCGAACCGGGGCCAGCAGCACCACCAGCTGCAACAGCGGCGCAGTCGACGCCTTCAACTACAGCGGCGGCGCCGCCGTAACCGAATGTGGCACCGCTCCGCCGGTCTCCCCGGCCACGACTTGCGGCGCTTCGCCCGTGCAACTGCCGGCGCCGATCAGCTTGTCTGCCCCTGCGATGCCCACTGCTCCGTCGAGTTGGAACACAAGCTCTACGGTCACCGTGAACAGCACCGCCACCTGCACCACGCTTCACCTCAGCTCCGGATGCAGTGGGTCGGCGGGAAACCTCACGTTCACGCCGGCGGCTTTTACGTCTGGCTCCTTTCCCACCATCAACGTCAATGGCGGGGCCAAACTCACGCTCTCCGGCTCGGGAACATTCACCATTGAAGGCCTGGTTACCTCCGGCGGCGGGTCGGTGACCCTGAATCCTACCGGGCCGGTAACTCTGAATTCGACCAGCGTTAACCTGTCGGGAAGCAACGCCTTTGTGATCAACAACTCGAGCCCCGTGACCATGAATCTTTATGGCGACAGCTCGAACAACGGCTTGATCATCTCGGGCGGTACGGGCCTTTCCCTAACCGGTTCGAGCCTGGTCACTTTGAATATCGCCTCTACGGTGAACACCCCGTTCAATGGGAGTGGCGGCACGTTCACCAACGCCACTTCGAGCGGAAACGTGGTCGCCGCCAATTTCCAGATCTTCTACGGCGGCACCAGCACGATAACTCTTTCCGGCGGCGCCCAGGCCGGCGCCGTCCTTTATGCTCCCAATGCGCCCATCAATATCTCGGGAGGCACCGCTTGGTATGGCGCCCTGATCGGTTCGACCGTAAACGACTCGGGTGGCGCAAACATCTATTACGACACGCAATTGGCCAATGTTTCGATCGGCGGCATCGTTGCCACCGTGCAGCCCTTCATGATGGATTCCTTTAGCTGGTCGCGGTTCTGACGTCGAAGTAACCAGAGGCTGGAAACTGGGCAAGCGCGGCGGTCCAGCCGCGCTTGCTTTTCCGTCCTGCCAAAGCGGGAAACTGACGGTGAGTCCTTACCCTCTTTCACAAACCTCTATCCCAATGGTACCTGCGATCTATTGTCGCAGTTCGCTTTGCTAGGAAATCATAGGCCTATGGTACTGCGACTGAAACGCGGCAATGGAGGGCGGGCCCTTGGCCCCAGGGGTGCGTTCGCCTATTGTGGGAAGAAACGTTACCGGCAGCCCGAGGCCAGCATTTGCCGCCTTCTTGAAACCGCTCTTAACTGTCTCACTTTGAACCAATTAAACCCGATGGAAGATTGGCACGGCAAATGCGTCCTTTGAAGGAAATCCCTGACCTTCTTTAGATTCGAAAGGGATTCCTTAGGAAGAAGCGATGAACCCTGTTAGCGGGAATCTTCGATTTCGGGATTTGTGCACCTCAGGAGGGAGCGGCTGGGCCGCATCTCTGGCTGTGAGAGACGCTCGCCTGTCTCGCGGCGTAAGCGCGAAGCGCAGGCAGTTCGGCTTTTCCACGCTGGAATTGACCTTCGTGATCGTGACCAGCCTCGCCGTCATGGCCATGTCCGTCATTCAGATGCAGCCGTTCTTGCAGCAGACGCAGGCAAACTCCGCGCAGCAGCAATTGAAAGAAAGTCTCCGCCAGGCGCGCGAGACGGCCATCTCGGATCGCCGCACGATCGTGGTGAAGTTCACCGGCACAAAAACAACGGCGTTTTACACGGTGGCGGAGCCGAGTAACACCGTGTCGACCACGCCATACCTGACTTTGGTGTTGCCGGGCGCCGCCATGTTCTCGACACTGTCGGGCGAAATCGATACTCCGGATAGTTTCGGAAAACCGGCGTCCGGAGGAATTGAGTTCGGCGGAGTCACCGGGACCCCCACCGCGGGAGTGGAATTTCAAAGCGACGGCACGTTCACCGACGGCAACGGCAATCCCATAAATGGAACGATCTTCCTGGCTCTTCCGAACGTTCTGACTTCCGCCCGGGCCATCACCATTTTGGGCAATACCGGAAGAATTAAGGTTTACCGCTACACGGGAACCTCATGGGTGCAGTGATGCGAAGGAGAACGGTAATGAATGCTCGCATGCCTCGGCGCAATCGAGCCGGCTTTACGCTCATCGAAACGATGATCGCCACCTTGGTCTTGTCCATCGGCCTGTTGGGGCTCAGCGGCATTCTGGCCCAAGGCTTGGCTTATATGAATGTCTCGCAATACGAATACATCGCTCAGCAAAAGGCCGCCGAGACCGTGGAGTCCATATTCACCGCGAGAGACCAGGGACAGGCCACCTGGTCCACCATTTGTAACGTCGGCTCGACGGTTTGCAGTAACGGCATTTTCCTTACCGGCGCGAATCCCCTGTGCGATCCCAATGCAGATGGAATTGCGGGGACATCGGACGATTTTGTCAGCGGCGCTTGCCCGGACGCGGCGCATACCGACTCCGTCCTTCTTCCCAACGCCACCACCGGCCTGCTTACGTCGCCCGCGCGTATCCCGCTGACCGATTACGGCTTTAAGCGCACCATCACCGTGTCTTCCGTCACCGGTGTAGCGAATCTGCGCACCATTCAGGTGACGATCTCTTATCGTGCCGGACGGTGGCCCTCGATGTCGTACACGCTCACCACGGCGATTTCGAACTTTTCCTAAGGAAGGGCGCGCATGAAACGTCAATCTGGATTCACGCTGCTGGAAACGCTGGTAGCCACAACGATCATGCTGGTCACCGTGGGCGCCGTCATGGGCGCTCTCACCGATGCCACGCACGCGACTGAGGCGGTTTCATTGATGGCCGACACGCAGGAAAACCTGCGCGCGGGACTGAACTACATGGCGGCCGATCTCAAGCAAGCCGGTAATGGCATCCCGCAGGCGGGCATCAGCATTCCCAACACCGGAGGCGCCAGCCCGACCTCGGCTGTCGTAAGGCCCGGTCCCTACACCTCGCCGGCAACCAGTTTCGGCAATTTCCCGACCACGTGGACTGTTTTGCCCGCCATCACGAATGGATATCAGATGGGACCAACCACTACCACCTCCGGCGTGCCGACCGACATGGTCACCGTCCTCTATGCGGACACTTCCCTGGTGGATGCGAACGGCCACTGGCTCAATGAATTTCCCATCACCGGCTCCAGCGGAACGGCCGGTTGCGCCTCGGGCAATGCGAACCCGAACCCGCAGGGGTCCATCACCTCAACAGGAAGCGGGACCAGCGCGGTTTATAAAATCACTTTCGATTCCAGCTGCATGATCATCAACAACGGGAATACGGGTCTGCAACCCGGGGACCTGATCATGCTGCAAAACAACAATACGACAGGCAGCGCATCGATGACGGCCAGCGACGCCGACGTCGACAACACCACCGCCGGAAACAACTGCATCATGACCGTTACTAACGTGAATCAAGCGGGCAACTATGTCACCTTCTCTCCAATGGACGCTTTTGGGCTGAACTCCTCAGGAAAAGGATACGGCACCATCGCGAACATACAATCTCCCGCCGGATCGGGCACGTACCCGGTGACGACGGCAACGCGGGTTTGGATGATCACGTACTACATCGACAATTCCAATCCGTCGCGCCCGCAATTGATGCGTCAGGTGAATCTGAACACGCCGAAGGCCGTCGGCGACGAGATGGAACATATGCAGATCTTTTACGACGTCCTGAACGCCGGTTCGTCGCCCGTGACGGTGACCGCGGAAGTGGAAAACCCGACCTTGGCGCAGCTTCCCTATATCCGCGATGCCTACATCTTGTTGTACGCGCGCTCTGACGATCCCTACAGCGTGACGCACGCCTATGTGCGCAACAATTTGGAAACGGTGGTCAGCATCCGCGGCCTCGATTTTTATAACGAGTTCACCTCATCGGAGACGAATTAATTGATAACGCCCGACTGTTTGGGATCGGACTTGACTATGAGAAGGAGATATCCCGTGAAGCACCGACGCGAAAAAGGTATGGCACTGGCGACCACCATGCTGGTTCTGCTGCTGCTCTCCACCATGATTGCCGGCTTTGCCTGGATGGTGATGGGCGATCGCACCCTGGGCGGCAACTATGCCGACCGGCAACTGGCCTTCTATGGCGCCGAGGCGGGCATGGAGAGTCTCACCGCCGCGCTCCAAAATCTGTTTAACGGGAACTATGCGCCGACCGCCGCCATGATCACGGGCACGTCCGGCCTCGTACACACTGCACCTTCCAACTTGGTTCCGGGCGTGAGTTACCTGAATCCGGATGGCACGAACGGTTACGTCATCAAGTTCCCCACCCAAAGCAACGGAAACCCGCAGGCCAGCCCTTCCACTATCCCCAATGGGACTTACGCGGGTTTGCAGGGCTTGATGACGCCCTACACGATTCAAGTTACCGCGCGTACCAATGGTGGCTCGGAAGTGCGGCTGCAGCGCGACGTGCAGACCGTGGCCATTCCCGTTTTTCAGTTTGGCGTCTTTTCGGTGAATGACCTCGATTACTTCGCCGAACCTCCCTTCAATTTTGGCGGGCGCGTGCACTCCAACGGCAACATCTGGCTGGCCGAACTTTCGGGAAACACGCTAACGATGGGCGGCGCCGTCACGGCCGGAGGCGAGATCATTACGGCGAATCTCGAGAATGGCTACGCGACGAGCAGCGTTTTTAACGGACCGATACAGATCACTAAAGGCGGCTCCGGTTATGCCAATTTGCTGTCGCAGAGTCCCGCGCAAAGCGTCAGCGGCAGTTCCAACTACATAGGACACGTGGGCACCTATAACAGCAGCTTTGCCACGATGGCCTCCAGCGTCTATGGAAAGAGCAACCTCGCCGTGAAGGAGACCGGCGGCAAGGTTCTCAGCATCAGCATCGCCACACCCCAGATCGGCGGCCAGGAAATCGATATGATTCGCCGGCCGGTGCACGGCGAAGACACCAGCAATGCCCCAAAGCTTTCCGAGCGCTACTGGACCCAGGTGGGCATGCGGATTTTGCTCTCGGACTACGGCCCGTCCGGCACCTGCTCGGACAGCGACATCAGCAGCACCAGCAGCTCTACCGGGCTCCCCGGCCTTTCCACGAATCTCACGGCTTCGTCGACACACCCGGCAACGCCTGTGGATCTGGCGACGCTGGCCTGGGACGCGAGCGACTCCTCGGGTAGCACCAACAACGGTTCTACCGCGCCGCCTTATAAGACCGGGCCGACGTGGATGACCAACCAGAGTCCTAATCCCGTTGGGACGTACGTCTGGCCGCTGCCTACCTCGGGAGCGGCTGGTTCATCGTACAGTGCTACAGATGGATATTGGGTCAAGACGTACTATCCCATTATCAGCGGCTGCATCAAGATCGACTACCAAAATTCGAGCGGCAGTTGGACGGACATCACCGACCAGATTCTCGACTTGGGATTCAGCGGGAAGGATATCCACCCGCTGGGATCGTCGTGGATCGCTCCCCCCACGCTTCCTGCGGCAATCTCGTCTGGGACTCAGATAGCGGCTCAGGGACCAACCATCAAGACGGGAATCACGACGGTCGCCTGCACCGATCCCAGCAGCAGTGCTGTGATCCGGTTGGCGCGCGTGCGGGACAATCCGTCGGGTAGCGGCGGCTTCGGCGCGAGCACCTCGAGTTCTTGCGGCACGGCGCCGAGCGCGGCTGCAAACATGCACGGGTCGGACTTTTGGCCGAACACACTCTATGACAGCCGCGAAGGCGAACTCGTGGATATCAGCACATGTTCGGGTTCGTGCCCAAATCCCACGCTGGCAGGAACGATGCACTACGTCGAGCTGGACATCGGTAATTTGGCCAAGTGCATGACGCATACGGCCGCTCCTTTCAGCACGTATTGTTCATGGGCCAGCAACCTCACCAGCGCCAACGGAGAGGGATACTCGATCTACTTCTCCGACCGGCGCAGCGAACAAGCCGATGGGAATCCGCCGGCCTCGGTGGGCACCTCGACGATGCTCACCGGTGGCTATGGCTACGACGACGTGGTGAACTCAGGCGACAGTAACGGATGCCCAGTCAGCAGCGGAACCCCCACTCTCCAGGCGGGCGAGGATCTCGAAGGCGACTACGTGAATGGCGCCGATCCTAGCCCACTCACCTTTCCTCGGTACTACGGCAACTACCTAAAACCCCCGTCTGGTACGGCTCCTACATATTTGTGGCCGCTGTGCCAGATCAGTTGCACGACGGCTCCCACGGCGTGGAATATGTCACTAGGAACCAACTGGGCCACGGTATTAGCCAGCAATTCCAACTGCTCCGCCAGGGGTACGACATGGCCCTTTGCGGTGCCTCTGGCAAGCAAGGGCGAGTGGGAACTGCGTGAGAACCCGCCGATCTTCTTCCGCCGCGCCCTGAAAATCGTCGATGGGTACAGCGTCAGCATCGGAACAGCCGGCTCCTGCAACGGCGTGAACTGCGGACTGACCATCGTTGCCGAGAATCCGGTTTACGTGATGGGCGACTTCAACAACAACCCCAATAGTGACGCAACCTTCGCAACACCGACCACCGATACGCATGTGGCCACCTCGATCATGGCCGACGCGATTACGGCCCTCTCCAACAGCTGGAACGACGTAAATTCGTTCATTTCTCCGTACAATTGGAGCGGGCGCACGGCGACCCAAACAACGTATCGGTTCGCGATGATGTCGGGCGCGGGAGTGCCGTTCCAGGCTCCCTCTCGCGGCACTGAAGCTGCGGAAGGGACCGACGGTGGCGTGCACAACCTGTTGCGATACGTGGAAAACTGGAGCACGACCGTAAATTCTTATTATCTGGGCTCGATGGTGACCGCATACTACGATCACCAAGCGGTGGGAATCTGGAAATGCTGTCAGGGCTCCGTATACAATCCTCCGCAACGTAACTACTGGTTCGATTCGGATTTCACCACGCCATCCAAGCTGCCGCCACTAACGCCGATGTTGCGCGACATCAACACCATCGGCTACACGCAGCTGATGCTGCCCACGCAGTAAGAAAGGCAAGGCACGAAAGCCGGCGAAGGCCGCGGAAGCAACGATTGCTTCCATGGCCTTCGCTTTTGAAGCGCAAGTGGTCTAGTGGATTCCGATCTTGTCGATCAAGCGCAGCAGATCTTCCGGGGAAACATCGTAAAGCGGCCGTTCGTCCTCTTCTTCCAATCGCTCTTTCAAGTATTCAGCAGCGATGTAGCTGGCTTCGCGATCGGTGAGGTCGCGGCCGGCGCGGGCGCGGAACTGCACGAAGCCCGTGTGCGCCAGCCCGACGATGGCGGAGCGGCCGTCGATGAGAAATTTCGTATCCACGCTGTCGCTGTGCCGCGTGGCAATACCGTTCCAGGCATGGGAGAAGCGGACGTGAAAGGTCTGTCCGGTGAGCGGAGAGAGTACGTCAAACGGGCCGACGAAGCTGCTCATCGGCCCGTCGTTGGGAATCGTGGAATGTGGTGCGGCAGCGGTCACAACTAAATCGCCAATTGAATTTTCGGTAATGGATCAGTTTGAATTCTGGCTTCTTAGGTCACCACTCAAACCGACCGTTACGCAGTCCCTTTTCGCTTAGGCCAGCAGAAAGATCCCTCGCTCGAGTTTCTCGCTCGGGACGAGCATCCTGGCCGGATGCTCGTTTTCGGATTAATTGCGATGGCCCACCGTGGCCGTTTCGGCATTGGCGTAGGTCCGGATGGCGGCGCCCACTCCCGCCCCCGGAGAAACGCTGCGTCCCTGATCGAGCAGCACTTTTTCGAGCGCCGCGAGGAAGAAGAGAATATGTTTGGCCTGGCTCACGTAGCCCATCAAGCCCACGCGCCAGATCTTGCCCTTGAGCGGGCCAATGCCGCCGGCGATTTCGATGCCGAATTCGTCCAGCAACTGGCGGCGCGCACGCCCGTCTTCCACTCCCTTGGGCACGAAGACGCTGGTGACCGTAGGCAACCGGTCCTTGGCATTGGGAACGAATAGCTCGATACCGAGCGCCTCGAGGCCGGCGATAAGCGCCAGCTGATTCTGGCGGTGGCGCGCCCAACCCGCCTCCAGTCCTTCCTCGAAGACGATGCGCAGGGCTTCACGCAGAGCGAAAACGATGGAGATGGGCGGTGTGTGGTGATAGGTGCGGTCCTTGCCCCAGAAGTTCATCGTCGTGGTCAGGTCAAAATACCAGCTTTGCACCGGCGTCTTGCGCGTGCGCAGAGCTTCCTCCATGCGCGGGCCCACCGTGATGGGAGCCATGCCCGGGGGCGCGCTGATGGCCTTCTGCGTTCCACTGAAGCACAGATCGATGCGCTGCCGGTCCACGTCCAGCGGCGCGCCGCAGAGGGTGGCGACGGAGTCCACTACGAGAAGCGCGCCGACTTCGTCGGCCACCTTGCGGAAATCGTCGATGGGGCTGAGCACGCCCGTGGAAGTCTCGCCGTGGCAAACGCCGATGAACTTGATCTTTTTCCCCTTGGCGGCCTTGCGCACATCGTCGGGATCCACCACGCGCCCGAGCGGACATTCCACGTGATGAATCTTTGTTCCCGGTACGCGCGAGGCAATTACCGCCATGCGCTCGGAGAAATTTCCGTTGACGCAAACGATCGCTTCGTCGCCGGGCTCGAGCGGATTGACCACGGCTGCCTCGATGCCTCCCGAGCCGGAGGCGGAAATCGGAAAGGTGACGCGATTTTGCGTCTGAAAGGCCCTACGCAGCAGGACCTGCACTTCGCCAATCATCTCCGTGAACCACGGATCCATATGGCCAACCAGCGGGGTGGCCATGGCGCGATAGACGCGCGGGTCGATCGAACACGGCCCCGGCGTCATCATCAATCGATACGGGGCTAAAAGCTCACCTATTTGCTCAGTCATTCTCTGGTTTTCCTCGAATCAATTCAGATTAATGCGGAGTCCAACCGGTTCTGAGGTCATCTCCCCAATCAAGAACACCCCGGTCAGGAACACCCCTAATTCAGAACCCTCCGAATCAGCGCGGATGCCTCGACCCGGCGGAAACCGATATGCGTTTGTTGATTTGCGGATCAAAGATGCAGAGCTTAACTACAAAACCGATTGCCATCAAAGATCGTGCATCAACCCATATAGTTTCGCCGAATCGGCCTGCGCTTGCAACGCGAATCTCCCAGGTTGTCGGTAGCGTCACCTCCGCAGTGGCGCACGCGCGATGTGGAAAAGAAAACTCATGCTCGGTTCGCACAGCACCCTGGACTGCCAACTCATTGCCCGGTGTTGGTTACGCCGGGGTTAGCGGCCGGATTTTCCGCCGGTTTGGAATCGGCGCCGGCATCGGCGTCTTCATGACGGCGTGGGAGATCCCAGATGAGACGGAAGGGTGCGTTCTTCTTCTGCAAAAGCTCGAGTTGATAGCGCAGAAGCTCGCCGCGATCCTGAGCGGACTGGCTATTCAGCAGCAACTGGGAGATATAGGCCATCACGACGGCGTCGCGGCGGGGAATGCGCCGGAGGGCCACCATCTTCATGAGATTGCCCAGGAACCGATTGACCGAGGCGGCGTCGCTAAAATCGTTGACGGAGGCGAGGAGCTCGGCGGCAACGGTTTGGCCGGCGCGGTGGCGCCGAAGGATCTGCTGGGCGTGGTGCGCGCAAAGGTCCGCCGTCAGGTCGGCCAAGTCACTATCAGGGCCCGAACCTAGAGCCTTCTCGGCGGGAGCAACGAACATGCGGCAGCGGCGTCCCTGAGCGTCGATCTGCCGGCAGCGGTCGAGGTCGTCGTGGGGGAGCGCCTCGAGATTGGAGCTCGGCACGGAGACTGCGACTTTGTCACCGCGCAAAAGCTCATCCTGTGGGTAGACTTTTGCGCGCCCCAGGGGGGTCTCAACCCCCTCCCCCCTAGTTTTTTCGCAAGAGTGTGATTCCATGGGAGTTCCTTTCGCCTGATTTGCAAGAGTGTGATTCCGAAGGAGTTAAGGATAAGAGCCATAAACTCAGGATTGGAAGCCTATGGGAAGGGCGAATAGGGGATGAGGGCAGCAAGGGAGCCGAGGCAATCGGCTGCCGGGACGGAATGAGGTCAATTCCTAATTCGCACATATTTTAACTCTCCAGTAAAGAGGTCCCGGGAGGCGCTTGTGGAAAAGTGCGGAGGGATCCCTCGTTCGCGATGCTCGCTCGGGACGACCATCCTGGCCGGATGCTCGTTTTATCGTGCGAGTAAAGTGAACCGACGAGGCGCCTGTGGAAAGCTGTGCCGAGGCCAGAGGGACTCCCACCCGTCCATTGATTTCGCGAATTGACGATTCAGAAAACGAAGGGCCGCAAAGCCCGACGTTTCAAAAACCGAAACATGGGGCACCCACGCGCCTCGCGGCGCGTTCGAACCTGGGCCACGCTCTCAGACTCCTCGGAATGACATCGTTCGGAGGCGTGGACCGGCGCGGCGAAAAAAGCCCGCAGAGGGATTCTTTGCTTCGCGTCGACCCGGAAGTCGCAGAGCGACTTCCGAGGAAAGCGAGTGTCGACGCTCCACTCAGAATGACACGCTGATGGGGCATTGAAAGAGGTCAAAAGAGAACTGCAGATTCCTCGTCGCCCGCCCGCGCGGGAACGCGGGCGGACTTCTCGGAATGGCAGCGTTCGGCCTATGGGGCGTCGAGGGTGGCTCATGGTGACAGCGGATTGCGACGTCGTTGTGCGTCGGCTGCAACGGTGCAGGGCGGCGTGCGATCAGAGGAACGTGCCACTCTCAGAAACGAAGGGTGTGGCACCCGCCTGACGAGCGCTTGTGGAAAAGTGGGTGCGGGATGGCCACTCGCTTAGGAACATTCGAAAGTGATGGTGGAGAGAGCGACCGGTGGCGGAGTGACGGGCTAGAAAAAACGCGGAGGGATTCTTCGACTGCGCGTCGACCGGAAGTCGCGCGGCGCGACTTCCGAAGAAGCAAGCGTCGACGCTTCGCTCAGAATGACAAGGATTTGGGGCGCGTTGGTACGCACTTGGGTGCGAAGAGAAAAGCAGATCCCTCAGCACCATCCGCAGAAAACGCGGCTGGCTTCGGGATGACAGCGCTTGGCTAAGCGCGCCGCGGTTAGGGCACGGGGGACGCTTTCCGTCCGAATGACAGCTAAATCCCGGAGCGTGGAATCGGGCGAGGAAAGAGCCTCAGGTCTCGGGCCGCAAAAGCGGCGGCCGACGACCTGAGCTACAGTGGCGGCGCGTCGGCTAGGGTTTGGGCGCGGCGGGCGATGCAGGCGCAGCGCTGGGGCGCGCGGGGGATTTGTCGTTCTTGCCGGCGGCGGAGGGCGGTGGGGCGATGGCGGCGGGCGACCAGAAATCGGGATCGCTGGCGGCCAGCTCCTTCGAAACGTGGCTCATTCTTGGGCCCACGAGAAACAGGCGGGTGTCGCTGGTGCCGTAGGCGATGCGCGCCAGCTCCTGGAGGTGCTGTTCGGCGCCGCCGCCTTCGGCCGTTTTCAACGACTGGCTGGTCTCGAATACGTCATCCACCTCGGTCAACGATTGCATGGGGCTCACCACCAGATAGGCCGGTTCAGGCAGGCCGGCAACCACTTCGTATACGGCCCAGGCGGTGCGGGCGTTTGCTTTTTTGGACGCTTCGCTCAAGGACCATTGCGTTTCCATGAAGGCACGCTCGTATCCGGGGTGGGCGAAGACGGTGGAAAGGCGCAGGGCGCGCATTTTCGAAAAATCGATGGCGTTGGCGCGATAGCCCATATCGTCGCGCCGAACGGCCAGCACGGTGGTTCCGCTGGAGGTATTCTCCTGCAAAAGGCGGTCCTGGGTCTGCTCAAGTTCCGGGTGAGCGGCCAGAGCGGCGCTCGAGGCCTTCTGGGATTTAGCCAGCTCCTCGGAGGAGTCGAAGAAATTCAAATACAGCACCTCCGAAGGACCGGTGATGGATTCGAGTTCCACCCAGTAGACCGGTATGCCTTCGCGGCCGTAGATGCGGGCGATGGAGGCTGCCAATTCGTCGTACTCCCAAACCCTGCCTGGCTTGAGCTCCTGGTGGACCATATTGAGGAATTTCGGCGGGCCAATGGTCTGGGGCTTATCGTCCTGCGCTCGCATGGAGCGCGCGGAAGCGGCGAAAAGGACGGGGAGAATGGCGGCGAAAACGACGAGAAGTTCAAGAAAGTGCGTTTGTTTCGCGCGGGCATTTCGGCGGGCAGGCACTTGAGGATCCTCCAGCAGCGGCTCGTTTCCTGGCTTGATTAGATCAGAAAAAGCGGTGTTGCGGTCGATTTATGTATTTCTCGGGCCGGTTTTCACAACCGACCAGGCCGGTTAATTGCGGGCGTGGCGGAATGGAGTGACTTTGGCGGAGGCGCGGCGCGCGCGGCGGCTCGCGCCCAGCTTCTTGCGGGCATACTCCGCCCAGCGGCCGTGCGGATCGTAGCGCAGGTAGGAAGCCAGACACTGCTTGGCCTCACTTTTTCGATGGAGCTTTTCGTAGACCAGGCCGAGATTCAGGTGCGCTTCGGCCATGTCCGGCGCGCAGGCGAGCGCGGCGCGAAATTCCTGCGCGGCGCCTTCCAGATCGCCCAGCTTGTCGCAAAGGCAGGCCAAGTTAAAGTGAGCCAGGGCGTGATGCGGGTCGATTTTCACGGCGGCGGCGAAGGCTTCGAGCGATTCGCGCAGGCGGCCGAGATGATAGAGCGCGGTGCCGAGATTGATCTGCGCATCGACCCAATCGGGCGCGGACTGGATGGCGCAGCGGTAGGCGTCCACCGCTTGCGCCATGGTTTCCTGGTCGGTGTCGAGAGCCATGGCGCGTTCGAACCATTCTTCCGCGGTGCGCGGGCCGAGAGAGTGGATCTTTTTTTGGAGCGGAGCGGTTTCGAAATCCATGACGAACTGGCCGGTGAGCGGTTCGATGGGAGAGCCGCCGCGCCCCGGCTCGCGCACGACCACCTGGTCGCCGGCAACGGAGATGCGCAGCGAGGAGAGGGAAGCGGCCGTTGTGCCCAACTGGCGCTCGAGCGCCTGCACGACGCGGCTGAGCCTCTGCGCGGAGACTTTTTCGGCGGTGAGGCGCTTCAGGGCTTCGACGGCGACGAGGTCGCTGAAGTTGAAGAAACGCTCGCCCCAGCGCGAACGCGGCTGAATCAGGCGGAGGCGGGACCAGTAGTCAAGCTGCTTGCGGGAAGCGCCGGTCATGCGCTCCACTTCACTGCGCGTGAATCGTTGCTGCACTCAGCGTTCTTCCGGAAAATTTATCGGGGCCTAAGGTTATGGGCCGAATTCTTGTTCGGCGGCCGCCCAAGAATAGGCAGCAATTCGCCCGCAGGCAATAGCGAACTGCTCGGAAATCCACCGCGGGCGTTCCCGCTGTGCAAAATTCAGGAAGAAGATTCGGCGGTGGGGCCGGAATCGGCGCGAGAGGAGGCGCGGGGCTTGAGCAGATCGAACATGGCCTTGGCGGAGTGGGAAAGCTGTTCACGGCGGCGGTAGAGCAAGTACAGATCGCGGGGCATGCGCAGTTCGCGGACCTTGACTTCGACGAGCAGGCCCTGCTCGATCTCCCAGCGCACGCACATGCGCGGCACGATGGCCACGCCGATATCCATCTGCACGAAGCGCTTGATGCTTTCGATGGTGGGCAGATCGATGCTCATGCGCAGGGGAACGTGGTGCTTGGCGAAAAGCTGAATGACGCGCTGGCGGAAGGGCGATTCGACGATGTGGGCGATGAAGCTTTCCTGGCCCAGTTCGGCGAGCTCGGCGCGGCCGCGCCTGGCCAGGCGGTGCTTGGGCGAGACCACGAAGGCGAGCTCGTCGCGAAAGATTTTGATGGCGGCCAACTGGGGCTCCTGGGGGAGGAAGGAGGCGACGCCGAGGTCGAGGCGATAGTTCAGCAGCTCACCGGGAATGTCGCGGGAGAAGGTGCGGCGGACGGCCAGATGGACTTGCGGGTACATCTGGCGATAGCGGGCCAGCACGGGCAGCAGGGCGTGGATGGAGCTTTCGTTGACGCCGAGGGAGAGTTCGCCGCGGCCGCCGGCGCGGAGGTCGTCGACGGCGCGGCGAATTTCGTCGCGAAGGTTGAGGATGCGCTCGGCGTAGCCGACCAGGAGACGGCCGGCGTCGGTCAGCTGGCCGGAACGTGCGCCGCGGGCGAAGAGGGGCTCGCCGATTTCGTCCTCGAGCTTGCGGATGGCGATGCTCACGGCGGGCTGAGTGCGGAAGAGCTTCTGGGCGGCGCGGGAGAAGCTGCGCTCGCGGGCGACGGTGAGCAGGACGTTGAGTTCGGAGAGGTCCACGGGAGACCCAGTCGTGAGACAATATAAGTGTATCTTATGGTTGGGGCAAGAAGTATAAATTGGACTTCTTTGCCGGCGCGGCCCAAGATGGATGGGCTGCGAGCAGAAGCAGGAGGAAAGCGATGGAGATGGTGCGCATTTTCGATACCACGCTGCGGGACGGCGAGCAGGCCCCCGGCTTTTCCATGAATACGGAGGAAAAGCTGAGGTTTGCGCGGCGGCTGGAAAGCCTGGGCGTGGACGTGATCGAGGCGGGCTTCCCCATCGCGTCGCAGGGAGATTTCGAAGCGGTGCGCGAAGTGGGGCGTGCGGTGCGGCACAGCACGGTGGCGGGACTGTCTCGAACGCGGCAGGAGGATATTGACGCCGTGTTGCGTGCGCTCGAAGGCGCGGCGCGGCCGCGCGTGCATACGTTTCTGGCGACTTCGGACCTGCACTTGAAGCACAAGCTGCGCATTACGCGCGCGGAAGCGCTGGATGCGATCGGGAAGATGGTGGCATACGCCAAGGCGCGCTGCCCGGAAGTAGAGTTTTCGGCGGAGGACTCCAGCCGCAGCGAGATCGAATTTCTGGCGCAGGCGTTTGCGGTTGCCGTGGAGGCCGGCGCGACCATCCTGAACGTGCCGGACACGGTCGGATACGCGACGCCGGAGGAGTATGGCGGGATATTTCGCGCGCTGCGGGAGAAAGTGACCGATCGGCCGGACGTGGTGTGGAGCGCGCACTGCCACAACGACCTGGGGCTGGCGGTGGCGAATTCGCTGGCCGCGGTGCAGGCCGGGGCGCGGCAGGTGGAATGCACGATCAACGGCATCGGAGAGCGCGCGGGGAACGCGGCGCTCGAGGAGATTGCCGTGGCGCTGGCGGTGCGGCCGGATCGTTATGACACCGGCACACGGCTGAAGCTGGAGGAACTGTATGCGACGAGCCGGCTGCTTTCGGAGATTACCGGCGTCGCTGTGCCGCCGAACAAGGCCGTGGTGGGCGCGAACGCGTTCGCGCACGAGGCGGGCATACATCAGGACGGAATCCTCAAGAACCCGCTGACCTACCAGGTGATTTCGCCGGAAGCGGTGGGCGTTCCGGCGCACAAGCTGGTGCTGGGGAAACATTCCGGGCGGAATGCGCTGCGGAAGCGGCTGGGGGAACTGGGCGTGGTGATCTCCGAGGACGAACTGCGGGAATGCTACCGGCGCGTGATGGCGCTGGCGGACGTGAAGAAGGAGATCACGGACGAGGACATCAAGCGCGTGGCGGGGAGGCTCTCGGCGGAGGTCGGCGCCGAGGAGGGCAAAGTTTCGGACGTGGCGGTATGAGCCAACCGAGCTGGAACATCGCCGTCCTTCCCGGCGATGGGATCGGCCCGGAAGTGGTCCGCGCGGCGACCGGCATTCTGCAAGATTGCGCCCGCGAATTTGGATTCCAGGTAAACCTGCACGAATTTCCCTTTGGTGGCATCGCCATCGATCAATGCGGGAGCCCGCTGCCTCAGGAGACGCTGAGCGGCTGCCTGAAGGCGGATGCGGTGCTGTTGGGAGCGGTGGGCGGGCCGAAGTGGGATTCGCAGCCGCTGGATCGCAGGCCGGAAGCAGGGCTGCTGGGCTTGCGGCAGGCGCTGGGCCTGTATGCGAACGTGCGGCCGATTCAACTGCGCAAGCCGCTGCGGGGGCTTTGCCCGCTGCGCCTGGGGGCGGAGACGAAGATCGATTTCGAGATTATCCGCGAGCTCGTGGGCGATATCTATTTCGGCGAACACAAGACGGAAGGCGAGGGCCCGAGCGAACGGGCCTCGGATCTGGCGAGCTACAGTGTGCCGGAGATCGAGCGCATCACGCGATTTGCGTTCGGTCGAGCCAGAATCCGGGCGCGGCGGGTGACGTCGGTCGATAAGGCGAATGTGCTAGCGACTTCGCGGCTGTGGCGGAAAACAGTGACGCGCATGGCGGCGGCAGCGAGCGACCTGGCGGTGGACCATTTGTACGTGGACAACGCGTCGATGCAGATCATCCTGCGGCCGGAGCAATTCGACGTGCTGCTGACTTCGAATCTTTTCGGCGACATTCTCAGCGACGAGGCTGCGGCGCTGGCCGGCTCGATCGGCATGATTCCGTCGTGGAGCGCGGGCGATGGGCCGCCGCTGGTGGAGCCGATCCACGGGACGGCGCCGCAACTGGTGGGCAAGGACATGGCGAATCCTTCGGGCGCGATTCTTTGCGTGAGCTTGCTGCTGCGGGAGCGGTTCCATCTGCCGGAAGCGGCGGAGGCGATCGAGCGCGGCGTGGACGCGGCGCTGGCCGACGGCTTGCGCACGGCGGACGTGGCCGAGCCGGGGACGCGGACCGTGGGCGGTTCGCAATTCGCGGCGGAAGTCGCGACGCGGATGCGGGCGAGCTTCGGAAAGCGCGGGGCCGAGCGGACGCAAACGGCATAACTGCTTCACCGCGTTCTTTCCAGCTAGATCAAACCTAAAGAGAGATCCTTCGCTTCGCTCAGGATGACAGGCCGGAGAAAGGTTGAACGGCGCTCATGCGGGAGTTTTGGAGCGGTTCCAGCGGGCGAGGAGCCAGAGGCGCTCGACTTGTTCATCGAGTTCGCGGATACGCAGCAGCTTGCTGATCAGCAGCAAAAGTAGGATTCCCACCGTTGTGACAACCACCAGCAAAGACAGCGCGCCGAAAAAGCGATGCCAAGCAAGGTGCGGCTCAAGGGCCAGGCGCAGCTTATAGCAGACGAGGCCAACGACCGCGGAAGCGGCGCAGAGCTTGAGGAAAAAGAGGGCCAGCGAGCCTTCCTCGTGGTTGTGCGTGCGGCGGCCCAATAGGAAAAAGAGGACTAGGGTGTACACCGTAATTCCGATGGAGCTGGCCATGGCCAATCCCAAATGCCGGTAGTGGCGGACGAGGAGCCAGTAGACGGGAAGATTGGCGAAAGTGGCCACGGTGCCGACAATGGCTGGAATCAAAGTGTTGCGCGTGGCGTAGAAACCGCGGGCCAGGATGTATTGAGCGCCCCAGCCAAATAAGCCGAGCATGAAGAAGACCAGCGTGGCGGCGGTGGCGTCGAGGTCGGGCGGACGCATGCGCGTATGGGAGAAGACCAGGTAGACGACGGGAGCGCTTTGCGCGATGGTCAGGGCGATGATGGGCACCAGAGCGGCGGTGAGGCCTTTGAGCGTGGAGTTCAGCAGACGATTGAGCTCCGTAAACTTACCCTCGGAATAAAGCTGGGACAAGAACGGGAAAGAGGCGACGCCGACTCCCTGCCCGACGACGCCGAGCGGAACGCGCATGAGCGTCTTGGCGTAGCTGAGCCAGGTGATGGAGGCCGGCTGGAGGTAGGAGCCGAACCAGCGGATGATCCAGTCGTCGGTAAAAGCCAGGGACAACGCAAGCATGATCGGAACCGAGAGGCGGATGAAGAGGCCAAAGCCGGGATGGCGCAGGTTGAGATTGGCGCGGAAACGGGCGCCTACTTTGACGGCTCCCCAGACCTGGAAGAGGAAATTGCCCAGGACCGCGCCCACGAGAACGCCCACGGCGAAGCCGGTCATGCCGATGCGGGAAGCGAGGAGCCAGCCTCCCAGGATAATCATGACGTTGTAGATCACCGGGGCGAAGGAGGGGATCAAGAAGCGTCCCTTGGCGAATTGGACGGCGCTGAGAATGCTGCCCTGGTAGAAGCAGAATTGGGCGGGGAGCATCAAGCGGGTCAGGAAGATGACGCGAGCTTTTTCCGCGGGCGGGAATCCGGGGGCGATGAGCTGGGCAAGCTGCGGGGCGAAGATTTCGCCCGCGAGGACGAAAGCGGTGAGCAGAAGGCCCATAAAGGTCATGACGGTAGAAAAGACGTGCCAGCCCTCGTCCTCACGGCCTTCGGCGGCATACTTGGTGAAGACGGGAATAAAGGTGACGCTGAGGGAGGCGCCGGCGACCAGGTAGTTCAGGAAGTCCGGGAGGGTGAAGGCGGCATAGTAAGCGTCGGTGAGGGCGTTGGAGCCGACCTGGTGAGCGACCACCCATTCGCGGACAAAGCCGAGTACGCGGCTGAGGAAGATCCCGGCCATGACCACAACAGTGGACACGAGCACACGGCGATTTACGCTGGGTTGACCCACAACGCTTGTTTGGCTCACGAAACTAGGACTCGCGAAACTATGGTAGAGGTTTTAGTTAGGTTCGCCTAGTTGGTTGGCGTAGATTGATGAAGGTTTGTGGCGTCAAAGACACGCCGAGATTTTCCCGCGAGGCAAGACGAGACTACAAGTCCGCGAAATGCAAGTGTTTAGGCTGCAGGGACGGGTTCCCATACCGGCTCGCCAGACCAGGTGGCGAGCAGAGTGATGCGCTGCGTGGCGGGCGAAATATGGATGTAGAAAACATGCTCGTCCGCATAGACCTCGAAAAAGCCGGGGCGGCGGGCCTCCGGAATGATGGGAGCGCCGGAGGCAAGGGCCCTGCGGAGGCGTTCGACGATTTCCGGGGAGTGTCCCCGCGGATCTTCGATTGCCAGTTCGGGCGCAAAGCCCGGTTCGAATTGAATCAACTCTTCCATGTTCTTCACTCGCGAACTTCTATATATTTAAACGTACCAGACGATAAAAGGTTTCAGAGGCGATTCGGATTGATTGCCCAATAAGTTAAGATTTTCATTCATGTCAGTGGTTAGATGCGGAGGCGGCTGAATCGTTGCGCCTAGAGCGTTTGGCATCCGGGGGGCAAGCGTGGATTGGCGCTTAGATTGCAAGTTTGCATCTGTTGACTCTCGGACCCTTGGGCCTTCTTAAACAAGCACATGCGGCGGAAGAACACTCTCTAGACAGCGGTGACGACACGTGGAAAAGAAGACTTCGAAGAAGATGAAAAAGCAGACTACACTCGGCAAGGACCGGCGTCGAAAGCACCGGCATTGGCAGGTAACCGTCTATTACGCAGACGGACAAAAATTCGCCCGCGTGTATACCGACCGCACGAAAGCGGCGAGTTTCGCGCGGCGGCAGAAACGGTCTCCGGTAGTGAAATCAGCGCGCGTAGTGCAGGTAGGCTGAACTACAGCACGTAGGGCCGCGATATGCGAGCTGGCCGCGTCCCATGGTGGGTCAGTTTCCGAAAATCGATGCCTGCTCCACCGGTCCACCGCGGCCCTGGCCACGCGTCCACCCTGACTTAAGTCGCGAGAAACGAGATTTTCGCTAATTAAGGCAAGCCCCGGGGGGCCGCACCCAACAATCGGAAATAGGCTACGCGAGAGCCTTGCCGTACAGGACCAGCAGACGGCTCCACGCCTTCTCGGCGTTCGGCTCGCTGTAGACGCCCGAATCCGGCGGGCACCAACCGTGCATGGCCGGGTATACTTCGACTTCCGCGGACAGCCCCGCCTTGTCGAAAGTTTCCTTCATCACCGTCTTTTCAGTCGGGGCTTGCATATCGTCGTTTTGCGCAATGGCGACCAGGAACTGCGCCTTGGTGGTCGCGGCCTGAAGATGCGGACTGTTCGGCATCGTGGTCACCAGCCCGTTGCCGCCGTGGAAAGAAGCCACTGCGCCGACGCGGTCCGGCACGGCATAAGCGGTGCGAAAGGCCATCGCCCCTCCCATGCAATAACCCTGCGTCCCCATCTTGCGATTCTTGGCCACCGAAGGCTGCTGGTCGAGCCATCCGATGAATGCCTTCGCATCCGTCACCTGCGTGGTTTCGTTCAGGCTTTGCGCGAGCGGCATCACCTGCTGGATGGGAGTCGCCGCGCCCTGAGGCGCCGTCGGAGCTTTCTGCTTCCGGTAGAACGGATTCACCACCAGCACCGAATAGCCCGACTCGGCAAGCCGTTTGCCCATGTCGCGCATGGCCTGCCGCAGCCCGAAGATATCCGGCCACACCAATACGCCGGGCGCGGTGCCGGCCGATGGATGGACGAAGTAGCAGTCCGCTGTGCCGTCCGGCGTCTTCACCATCACATCCGATTCAGCGACCGTTACGGCGTTGGCCACTCGAGGCAGCAGCATGGCGACGCCTGCCGCCAGCATGACGCCGAACTGCTTTCGCGTGATTAAACCGCCGGCCTGGTACAGTTCCTGATCCTCCGCGGAATGATCTCGATCGCACATCGTTTCGCTCCTTGTCTTTCGTTTCTCACCGGCGCTGGATCGCTGGTTGAGTCGACAGCCACAGAGGCAAAAAAAACAAGGCCCCTGCCTTCCTTATGGGCGGCAGTCTATCTCTACTTTTGTGAGCGGCACAAGAGTTTGGCTGTGGGAATCGCCGAGGGGTTATTGTAAACGCTTCCCTGTCCAGCTCCGGACGGCACAATGTGCAAAAACGACGGAGATCGGGGGAACGCTCAGAGTCGGGGGCTTGGTCTAGGAGCCCTCGACCTTGGGCGTCGACTGAGCTCCCAGCGGTTCGCGGAAAGGATCCATCGGAATCGGCGCGTACTCGACGTCGATGATCTCGAGATGCTCGGTCTTCCCTGGCGCGTGCAAGTCCACGCAATCGCCGGGGCTCGCCTTCATCAGCGCATTGGCGAGAGGCGAGCGCCAGCTGAAATGGCCGCGGTCGAGGTCCACTTCGTCGATGCCCACGATCGAGACGACGTGTTCGAGGCCCGCCGAGTCCTTGTAGGTCACGGTTGCGCCGAAGAAGACGCGCTTAGCGGCTGATCCCGGCCGGGGAGCGGCGGGATCGACGACCACGGCCGCGTCAATGCGTTTCGTGAGAAAGCGAATCCGCGAATCGATGTGGTTCAACCGGCGCTTGCCGTAAAGATAGTCGGCGTTCTCACTGCGGTCCCCGTTGCCGGCAGCCCAAGCTACCACCTCCACCACCGCGGGCCGCTCGCGAGTCAGCAGGAAGCGATGCTCGTCTCTCAGCCGCTGCAGCCCGGCGGGCGTGATGTAGTTTTTGAGCGGCGGCCCCGCTTCCTCGCGTACCGGTCCTCGGAGTGGCCGCTTTGTTCGCATTTGCCGAGCCTCGCCGTCGCTTCAGAGGTGTCAGAAGTGTTTGTCGGCGTCGCTCTTTTGTCCTTGTATCTGACCAACGAGTCGAATCAGGCCATCGGACAGCGCGATGTATCCCGCGGCACCTCTGTTCTCACCGGACTTGGCCGGACAGGCAAAGGCGTTGATGGTTTTTCCCATATTGGACTTGAAGTCCTCTTTGGTGGTACCGGTTCTCTTCAGAGCGTTGGGGGTGACCATTTCCAGGTGCCACGTCACCGTCGTGCCGTCGGGATTCCGCACCGCCATATCGAAATAGGCGTGCGGATTCTCCCACTGAATGCCTGTGAGGGTGCCCTTCAGGTTCATGCACTTGCTTGAGTCAAACTCCACGTTGAATCCATGGTGGGCAAATGCCGCAGGCCCCCAACCAAGTACGAATAGAACCACAAAAAAGCTGGATAACCTGCCTCGCATCGCGGAGCCTCCTTCAATAGTGACCTAAACGACCGTGCTCGTATGCCTAGGTTCCACAATTTATCACGAACCGGATATATCCACGCCTCCCAGTGATGGTCACGTTATAGGGCACGCGGCGTTTCCGGAGAGGCCGGTGGTTGGCGTCAATTGTGGGTATGATGCTTGGGTGACCGGCCCACACAAGGTTCAGACACAGGAGCGCACGAACATGAAGGCCAAGAACACGATCTGCCTGTGGTTCGACAAGGACGCGCATGAGGCCGCGCTTTTCTATGCCGCCACATTTCCGAACAGCAAAGTGACCGCCGTTCACAAGGCGCCCGGGGACTACCCCGGGGGGAAGGCGGGCGATGTGCTGACGGTGGAGTTCACCGTTGTGGGCATCCCTTGTCTCGGTCTCAACGGCGGCCCGGCGTTCCGGCACAGCGAGGCTTTTTCTTTCCAGATCGCGACGGAGGATCAAGAAGAGACGGACCGTTACTGGAACGCGATTGTCAGGAACGGCGGGAAGGAAAGTCAGTGTGGTTGGTGCAAGGATCGCTGGGGCCTCTCCTGGCAGATCACCCCGCGCGCGTTAACCGACGGGCTTGCGGCAGGCGGCGGCGAGGCAAAGCGCGCCTTTGAGGCAATGATGCCGATGAAGAAGATCGACATCGCGACCATTGAGGCAGCGCGGCGCGGCTGAGGATTCGCGATCGCGGCGCCAACTGCGGGTCAGACGGCCTATGGGAAACTGCCCGCTCGCGCGATTCGGCCGCGTCTTGTGGCATTCTGGGCGGCGTGTTATAAATTGCGATACCGAAAAGCGGCCGTAGTATAGGGGTAGTACGGGAGCTTGCCAAGCTCCAGGCGGGGGTTCGAGTCCCCTCGGCCGCTCCAGACTTTTCTTTTCTCTCCTCTCGCGGTTTTATCGCTTTCGACATTTCGTTTATCTTTCTACCTTTATGGAAACGATGCGCATAGCCGTGGGCAGCAAACGAGCGCCGAAGATCGAGGCGGTTCGGCAAGCGCTGAGATCGCTTGGGCCTTTGCTGCGCGCGGACGCGAATTTTGAGGTGACGGGATTCGAGGTCGCCACGGGGGTGAGCCACACTCCGCTGAGCCGCGAGGAACTGATGGCTGGGGCGCGGGGGCGCTGCGAGGAATTGATGCGCGTTTTGGGCGCGGGACAGGAGGCGGCTTATTTCGTCGGTTTGGAAGGCGGGCTGGACGTGGTGCACGAAAACGGGCGGCGGCTGGTCTTTCTTGAAAGCTGGGCTTTCGTGGCGGATGCCGGCGGGCGCGGATTCTACGGGCAATCCGGCGCGATCCTTTTGCCGGAAGCGCTGGCGGCGGAAGTGTTGGACCGAGGCGCGGAGCTTTCCCAGGCGATCGAGGAGTTCACGGGAACGACAGGCGTGCGAGATTCGCAAGGGGCCTGGGGGGTTCTGACGAGGGGCCTGATCGACCGGCAGGAGTCGTTTCGGATCGCGGTGATCAGCGCGTTTGCACCGTTTTTTAATGCGGAGATGTATGGGCGAGAGCTGGATTAAACGGAATGGAAAAGCGACAAAGAGAAAAGCAGATCCTCACCGACGTTCGCAAACACCGCGACCGGGTTCCCGCCCCAAAACGCGCAGAACCGGCGCGTCTTGGGGATCCCGTTCGGGATGACAGCCAGCAAGCCTCAGGTCTCGCCTGCAAAGGGCGCCGGCGCGACCTGAGCTACAGGGCGGCGCTCTCAATAACGGTGGACTCGCCTTCGAACCAGGGCCGCTCACAGAATGTGAGCGCGCCCTGGGCTGCAAATGAAAACGACGGGAGCCGGTTTCAGGCGGCTCCCGTCGCGAGTAATGTGACGCGATTTTTTTGGGCTTCCTTAAGTCGTGCGGACGTATTTGTTGAACCAGCCGACGGTGAGCGCCCAGGCCTGCGTCGCCGCTTCCGGGTTGTAACGTTCCGGAGTGGCGTCGCAATTGAAGCCGTGAACGGAATTTGGCCAGATGTGGCCCTCGTGGGGCACATTGATCGCCGTGAGGGCCTTGTCGTAGGCCGGCCACGTCGAGGCCAGGCGAGTATCGAGCGCGCCGTGATGGACGATAATCGCCGCCTTGATCTTGGGGATCTGGTCGTCGGGAGGAACAGCGCCATAGTAGGGCGCCGCAGCGGCGATATCGGGACCGAGCCGAACGGCCAAGGTATTGGCAACGCCGCCGCCGAAGCAGAAACCGGTGGCGCCAATCTTGCCGGTGCAGTCCGGACGCGACCTGAGCCAGTTTGCGGCGGCGACGAAATCCTCCTGCATCTTCTTGCCATCGACCTTGGTGAACATCTGTCCGCCGTGATAGTCGTCGCCGGGGAAACCGCCAAGGGATGTGAGTCCATCGGGCGCGAAGGCCATAAAGTTGGCCATGGCGAAGCGACGGGCGATGTCTTCGATGTGCGGGTTGAGGCCGCGGTTTTCGTGGACGACGATGATGCCGGGCAACTTGGTGGGCATGGCATCGCGGGTGTCCGCGCTGACCGGGCGAACGAGATATCCCTTGATGCTCCCATTGCCCTGGGGCGAGGGAACGGTCTCGTAGCTGGCCTTGATGCGGTCATCGTTCTTGGCGACTTGCTGGGCCGCGGCGTAGTTGGGCATTAAGGCTTCGATGATGGTCGAGGCCACCAGCCCGCCTACGGCAAAGCGCTGGATGCCGTCCAGAAAAGCACGGCGGCTGATTACGCCATGGATGAAAAGGTTGTAGAGTTCTACGACCTCGGCGGGCAGCTTGGATTTCGTGGGCTCCATTGGCTGACTCCTTTCCAGAAGAGATCTCTCGAGGGTCTTCGGGGACACAGACCGAGACGCGGTCAGACCGCGTAAAACCGAAAAATCCAGGTTCCAGACGCCACGAGCGGCAAGAGGTTAGCACGCGAGGCGTCCTGAGCGCCAGCGGCTTGTTTGGGGCAATGGCTATCGGATTCTTGGTGAGCAGCGATAGCCATTTTTTGCGTCGCGGCGTGTGGCACGTCGGCGCGGATGCTATGATCCGCGATTCGCGGGAAAGGCGGTATGAACAAATTACGAATTGAATCGCGGGCACCGACGCGCATCGACTTGGCGGGAGGAACGCTGGATATCTGGCCGCTATACCTGTTTCATCCGGGGGCGCTGACGGTGAACTGCGCGATCACGCGCTATGCGTCGTGCGTGATCGAAACAGACTCGGCGCGCGGCGGAGGGATTCACCTGGTGTCGCGGGATACGAAGCAGCAGGAGAGCTTCGCTTCGTTCGAAGCGCTGGAGCGCGCGCGGCGTTACCGGCTGCCGCTATTGGCTCACCTGGTGCGATTTTTCCGGCCGCGCACGGGTTTGACGCTGACGACGGATTCGCAGGCGCCGGCGGGCGCGGGAATCGGCGGTTCGAGCGCGATGGCCGTGGCCATCTGCGCGGCGCTGGACCGGCTCACGGGAGCGGCTTTGCGGCTGGAGGATTGGATTCACATCAGCCGCGACGCCGAGGCGATTGTGATTCGCGTGCCCACGGGAACGCAGGACCATTACCCGCCGGCGTTTGGCGGAGCGAGCGCGATTTATCTGGAACCGGGCGGCGAACGGCGCGAGGAGGTGGGCTGCGACCTCGACGAACTGGAACGGCGGCTGGTGCTGTGCTACACGGGCAAGCCGAAAAAGCATGGAATAAATAACTGGGAGGTTTTTCAGAAGCACATTGGGGGCGACAAGCGCATCTGGCGGAATCTGGCGCGCATCGCGGACGTGGCGCGGAGGCTGTTTGCGGCGCTCAATCAAAACAGGTGGGAGGAGACGGGCCGGCTGATTCGCGAGGAGTGGGAGTTCCGGCGGCGGAATCTGCCGACGATTTCGACTCCGGTGATCGACCGGGTGATCGGTGCGGCACGGCGGCAAGGGGCGCTGGCGGGCAAGGTGTGCGGCGCAGGCGGGGGAGGATGCGTGGCTTTGCTGATCGATCCGGAGGCGCGAGCGAAAGTGGAGGCGGCGGTGACGGAAGCGGGGGCGGAGCTTCTGCCGCACGGGATCGACCGGGAGGGGGTGCGGATCCGGGTGGGGTCAGAGGGCATCTAGGTTGGGAGCCGAAATGGGGTTTATAGCGTGGCGCTCGGTGAGGTTACATTGGCATCTAATTGGGGGTAGAATAGCGCTACAGAGTGTCGAGGAACGATGGTTCGTTCTAGCTGGATTGCGGTAGCGAGCGGTCTTTTCCTGAGCTGGGTCTTAGGTCCGGCTGCACATGCGCGCCCGCAGCAGCCGGCCGCGAATCAGCAGCAATCCTCTAACGCTCCAGGCGCTCAAGGCGACCAGGATCAGGGCGGCCCTCCGACGTTACGGCATAGCGACGATCCGCAGCCGACGCAACCCGACAAATCCGCGAATCCAGCGACTGCTCCGAGTGAGCCCGGGGCGGCGGCACCAAAGGCACCCGGTGAGGCAAGCGCGGCGCCGACGGCGGCGCCTCCTGCTGCGAATGCTCCGGCGCTGACCGAGCAATCCAAGATCGAGCTTTTGCGCACGATCGACGGCGAATTCGTGAAAATTATGACGCCGCTGCCGGGAGGCAAAAACGGCTACCACTTCAAGGCCGGCGCTCCTCTGGATCAGGACTCGTTGCGCAAGGCGCTGACCTTTGGCGGCGTGGCCATGAACGTGGGCGACGCGGGGCAGATTACGAAAATCGAATTTCACGACCGGCAGATCCAACTGGACATCAACAACGGGGCCAAGGGAAAGACGTCCTGGCGGGACCACATCCAAGTGATGGGCGGCGGGCCGATCTCCACGCGCACCACGACGACGCCAGAGAACGCGCCGGCGGTGCAGCAAAAGCTGGGCGCGACGATTTTTCTCGATTTCGACCGGCCGGTGCCGGACATGACCGGGGAGCAGCTCAAAGCCTATCTCGTGCGCGTGCTGGACTTCTCCAAGAGGTCGGCGGCGGTGCAGTACGCGGAGTCGCTGCCTCCGCAGATGCGCGACGCTATCGCGGAGAAACGCGCGGAAGTGGGTATGGATCACGACATGGTGACGGCGGCGATGGGCCGGCCGGATAGAAAGGTCCGGGAGCGAGACGCGGACGGCAACGATACCGAGCAGTGGATTTACGGGACGCCGCCGCAGAAGACCACCTTCGTGACTTTCGTGGGCGATAAGGTCGTTAAGGTGACGCAGTATCCGTGACGGTAACCCCTTCCTGGTCCGTTTGAATTTTCAGCTCTTTGCGTCACGAACAAGAAAATTCAAACTGACCCGCTACCCTTACCTCACCTAGCTTGCTGGCGGGTTTGACATCCGGGCGCACGCACCGTAGCATTTCTGTTTCGTTTGGACGTAGAAAAGCGATTGGGGTGAGCCAGTCCGCGACGGCAGATTGGATGCCACGATCGCGTGGAAAATACCTGTTCGGAGGAAGCATGCCCATCAAGGTAGGCATTAACGGCTTTGGGCGCATCGGCCGGAACATCATGCGCACGGCGCTGAACGATCCGGAGATT
>Ga0335081_10000554_pt1 | contig 62971 bp, 52 predicted proteins | sample Lox_Sample_35_FD_206713 | JGI IMG/M metagenome (GOLD analysis project Ga0335081, IMG submission 206713) | Soil microbial communities from Loxahatchee National Wildlife Refuge, Florida, United States - Lox_Sample_3.5 | ecosystem: Environmental > Terrestrial > Soil > Wetlands | place: USA...
CCTCTGCGTCGTCATTGCCGGGCGTGGGGTCCCCGCCGCGCTTGCGCGGCGGGGTGCCCCCTGACCCGGCAATCCATGCAGAGGCGTCGCTTCCGAGATTTTGCCGTCGTGCTTTGCCTGGGGCCAGGCAGCATGAACCGCCGGGTCAAGCCCGGCAGTGACGAGAATGGGGACTGCATCGCGAGAACGCTCTTGCTTTTCCTCCCCCACTTCGTCGGCGAGGAAAGAAGAACTGCGCCGCTTGCGCTGCGCCTGCGAGGATGAAACAAGACCGCCATGAGCGAAGAGCTGCGCCGCGCCACGCGGGCCCTGATTTCGGTGTCCGACAAAGCCGGCGTCGTCGACTTGGCCCGCGCGCTGTCCGGCCACGGCATCGAGCTCGTTTCGACCGGCGGCACGCGCAAGACGCTCGCCGACGCCGGCCTCGACGTGATCGACGTCGCCGCACTGACCGGCTTTCCCGAAATGCTGGACGGCCGGGTCAAGACGCTGCATCCGGCCGTGCACGGCGGCCTGTTGGCGATGCGCGGCAACGCGCAGCACGTCGAGGCGATGCGGGCGCACAACATCCGGCCGATCGACATCCTGGTGGTCAGTCTCTATCCGTTCGAAGCGACCGTGGCGCGCGGCGCCGATTTCGCCGCCTGCATCGAGACCGTCGACATCGGCGGGCCGGCGATGATCCGCGCCGCGGCCAAGAACCACGACGACGTCGCGGTGGTGGTCGATGCCGCCGATTACGCGGCGCTGCTCGACGAGCTTTCGCGCCACGGCGGCACCACGCTTGCGCTGCGCCGCCGGCTTGCCGCGAAGGCGTTTGCGCGCACGGCGGCGTACGATGCGGCGATCGCCAACTGGTTCGCCGGCGTTCTGGACGAGCCGGCGCCGGACTATCGCGCCTTGGGCGGGCGCTTGATCGAGCGGCTGCGCTACGGCGAGAACCCGCACCAGTCGGCGGCGTTCTATCGCACGCCCGACCTGCGCTACGGCGTCGCCAGCGCGCGGCAGGCGCAGGGCAAGCAGCTCTCCTACAACAACATCAACGATACCGACGCGGCTTACGAATGCGTCGCCGAGTTCGATCCGGCGCGCACCGCGGCTTGCGCCATCATCAAGCACGCCAACCCGTGCGGCGTCGCCGAGGGCGACAGCTTGTTGGGCGCTTATCGCAAGGCGTTGGCGTGCGATCCGGTGTCGGCCTATGGCGGCATCGTCGCGCTCAACCGCCCGCTCGATACCGACGCGGCGCGCGCCATCACCGAGATTTTCACCGAAGTCATCATCGCGCCGGATGCGACCGACGAGGCGATCGCCATCGTCGGCGCCAAGAAGAATCTGCGGCTGCTGCTGGCCGGCGGCTTGCCCGATCCACGCGCGCCGGGCCTGACGGCAAAGACCGTGGCGGGCGGGCTCTTGGTGCAAACGCGCGACAACGCCGTGGTCGAGGACATGGATCTCAAACCGGTGACCAGGCGCACGCCCAGCAATGCCGAGCTGCGCGACCTGCGTTTCGCCTTCCGCGTCGCCAAGCACGTGAAATCCAACACCATCGTCTACGCCAAGGACTCCGCCACCGTCGGCATCGGCGCCGGACAGATGAGCCGGGTCGATGCCGCGCGCATCGCGGCGCGCAAGGCGGCCGATGCGGCGCAGGCCGCCGGCCTGGCGCAGCCCGCGACCAAAGGCTCCGTCGTCGCTTCCGACGCATTCTTCCCGTTCGCCGACGGCCTTCTGGTCGCCATCGCGGCCGGCGCCACCGCGGTGATCCAGCCCGGCGGCTCGGTGCGCGACGACGAAGTCATCAAAGCCGCCGACGACCACGGCATCGCCATGGTGTTCACCGGCACGCGCCATTTCCGCCATTGAGGCGCGCAGTTGCCGATCGCAAAACAAGCCAGGTAGTGTGCGGCCATGCGGCTGGGGTCTTCGCTCGATCTTGCGCATCGTAAAAAGCTGACGCTGCTCGCTGCTGCGTGCGCGGTGCTGGCTGTTTGCGGCAGCGCTTCGGCCGCCGATACTTCAGGGCTGCCGATGTTCGCGGCGTGTCAGCCGCCGACGCAGCCGGCGCTGCCGGCACGCTGGCGCGCGGTCGGGCTGATGCTGCCGTATTTGCGCCAGCAGCTCGTGGTCGGCGAGTTCGTGCGCGACGGCGCGGCGCACGCGATGCGCGCCACGCTCACCGGCCTGCAATCCGGCACCGTCGATCTGCTCATCACGGAGAAGGAAACTTATCGGCTGAGCGGCCCGCATGACGCGCCCAATGCCTGCACGGCGCTCGGCCACAAATACGATCCGCCGCCCGACAGCTGGTTGACCGGCCGCTCGACCTGCGACGGCGAAGCGCCGGTCGGAACAAAGAACGCGCAGTGGTGGAAGACGGCTTCGGCCGACGGCCGCGCCATCTGGCAATGGTACCGCACCGATACGCGGCTGCCGTGGCGCATCATGTTTCCGACGCGGGCCGCCGAGCCGGCGGTGATCGGCGATTACGCGATGACCTATTTCCCGACGTTTGCGCCGCTCGAGCAAACAAATCTCGCGCGCTTGCGCGATTTCTGCGCGGCGAAAGCGCATAAGGCCGCACCGGCGGAGCTTGCCGCCTCCACCGCGACGGAGCTGATGGCAACCGGCAGCGACATCGATGCGGCCGCGCGCGCCAAGCGCGTGCAGGCGCTCGTTCCGGGCCTGAGCGTCCAAGCATGTCCGGCCGCGAGCAAACCGCCATCCTGGCCGAACCAGTTCGTGATGACGGCCATTCTCACGCCGATTCAGTTTCAGTTCACGCCGCTGCCGACCATGCTGTATTACGACTGGGATGGCGCCGGGACGCTGGTCGGCCTGATGAACGAGCCGCACACCTTGCCGCCGCAGCTCGAGCTGCAGAGCGTACAGACACGCGGCGTCGGCTACGGCATCGAACGGCTGCCGAACGGCGTGTTCGCCTGCCGCGCGGCAACGCCCGGCGTGGTGCGTCCGGATTGGATGAGCGTCGCCGGTTGCGAATGCAGCGGCGTCATCGATCACAATCCGGATTTCGGCGCCAACGAGGTGAGCGTCATCCGCGCCTGCCCGGTCAAAGGCGAAGGGCTGCACGTGAACTGGAGCTGGTACACGGCCCAAGGCCGGCCGATCCTGTTCACCGAGCCGGAAGCCATCGGCCTTGGGCTCAACATCGCCGACTACCATCGCTGGCTGCCGGGCGTAAAAATGTCGGCCGACGCATTTGCGCTGCCGGAGATCTGCACGCCGCAGGCGGCGGCGAAATTCGGCCTGCCGCCGGTCGGCGACGGTCTGCCGCCGGACAAGACGGCGAATTGCTCCGATTGCCACACGACGCGGCAATGAACGCGCATCCGAGCCGTCGCGCGTTCGTCAAAGGTACAGCCGCGGCCGGCGCCGGCCTTGTGCTCGGCTTTCATCTGCCGCTGCCGAGCGCCGTTCATGCGCAAGCGGGCGGGTTCAAGCCCAACGCCTTCGTGCGCATCGCGCCGGACAACACCGTCACCATCATCTGCAAGCATCTCGAGTTCGGCCAGGGCGTGTACACCGGGCTCGCCACGCTGTTGGCCGAGGAGCTCGACGCCGATTGGGCGCAGATCAGAGTGGAATCGGCACCCGCCGATGTCGCTCATTACAACAATCTGTTCTGGGGACAGCTACAGGGCACCGGCAACAGTTCGTCGATCGCCAATGCGGCCGGGCAAATGCGCCAGGCTGGCGCGACGGCGCGGCTCATGCTCGTGCAAGCCGCGGCCGCGGAATGGAACGTGTCGGCGAGCGACATCGAGGTGCGCAACGGCGTGCTCTTGCACGCGCGCTCAGGCAAGCGCGGCACTTTCGGTGCCTTCGCCGCCAAGGCGGCGGCGCAGCTCGTGCCGTGGAGCGTGACGCTGAAACAGCCGTCAGCGTTCACGCTGATCGGCAAGCGCGTGCCGCGCGTCGACACGCGCGCGAAAATCGACGGCAGCGCGCAGTACGCGCTCGACGTCAAACGCCCAGGCATGCTGACCGCCTTGATGGCGCGGCCGCCGCGCTTTGGCGCGCGCATCAAAAATATCGACGACAGCGCCGCGCGCGCGGTGCAAGGCGTGGTCGAGATCGCCACCGGACCCGGCATGGTGGCGGTGATCGGCCGCGGTTATTGGCCGGCCAAGAAGGGCCGCGACGCGCTCAAGATCGAGTGGGACGATGCCGCCGCCGAGACGCGCGGCAGCGCCGACATCCTCGCCGCATACCGCGCGCTGCGCGAACAGCCCGGCACGGCGCTGCGCAGCGACGGCAACGCCGAGAGCGCGATTGCCGGCGCCGCCAAGGCATTCACCGCCGACTACGAATTTCCCTATCTGGCGCACGCGCCGATGGAGCCATTGAACTGCGTGGTCGAGGTTGCGGCGGATCGCTGCCGCATCTGGTCGGGCTCGCAGATGCAGACGCTCGATCAGGGCATCGCCGCGCAGATCAGCGGACTTGCCCCCGAGCAGGTCGAGGTGAACACGATGTTCGCCGGCGGCAGTTTTGGCCGGCGCGCGGCGCAGACCGTGGTCGCCGAGGCAACCGCCATCGCCAAGGCGCTCGGCGGCGACGCCCCGGTGCGGGTGATGTTCAGCCGCGAGGACGACATTCAGGGCGGCTACTACCGGCCGGCCTTCGTGCATCGGCTGCGCGCCGGACTCGACGGCGCCGGCCGCATCGTCGGCTGGCAGCATCGCATCGTCGGCCAGCCGTTGACGCCGCAGACTGGCGGCCACGTCGATTCCTCGCTCGCGCAAGGCGCCGCGACCTTGCCCTATGCCATCGCCAACGTGACGGTCGAGGCGCATCAGACCAGTGTCGGCGTACCGGTCATGTGGTGGCGCTCGGTCGGCGCCTCGCATAGCGGTTACGCGGTCGAGACCTTCATCGATGAGCTGGCGTTCGCGGCCAACAAAGATCCGGTCGAATTCCGGCTGCCGCTGTTGTCGGCACAGCCGGCCGCGGCGGGCGTGCTTAGGCTCGCGGCCGAAAAAGCCGGCTGGGGCCGTCCGCCAGCAGCTGGTGTGTTTCGCGGCGTCGCGTTGGCCGAATGGGTCGGCACCAACGTGGCGCAGGTTGCGGAAGTGAGCCTCGACCGCGGCGCGGTGAAAGTCGAGCGCGTGGTCTGCGCAGTCGATTGCGGCACCGCGATCAATCCCGACATCGTCGCCGCGCACATGGAAGGCGGCATCGCGTTCGGACTTTCCGCCGCGCTGCGTGGCGCCATCACGCTGAGCGCGGGCCGCGTCGATCAATCGAACTTTCACGATTACCAAGTGCTGCGCATGGCCGACATGCCGCGCGTCGAAGTGCATATCGTGCCATCGAATCGGCCGCCGAGTGGCGTCGGCGAAGCCGGCGTGCCGGCGATCGCCCCCGCCGTCGCCAACGCGCTCTACGCCGCCACCGGCAAGCGCGTACGCTCGCTGCCGTTCGCAGGACAAAGCTTTGCGCGGAAGTAATGAGATCGACCTTACGCCCTCAACAATTGACTGACTGAGCCTCGCCCGTCATGCTTGTTTCCTACCTCACCACCTCATAATTCAAGCAGCACCGCGCCCATGCCCAAACTCTACGAAGCCCTCGCCGAAGCGTTTCTCGCGGAGGGAATAGACACGCAGTTCGTCCTGATGGGCGACGGCAACATGCACTGGTCCACGGCCTTCGCCAAACTGCCGGGCGTGCATACCGTCCACGTGCGGCACGAGCACGTCACCGTAGCGGCGGCCACCGCCTACAATATCGCAACCGGCAAGCTTGCCGTTGCCTCGGTCACCTGCGGCCCGGGCGTGACCCAGTTGATGACGGCGCTGCCGGCCGCGGTTCGCGCCCGCCTGCCGCTGGTGGTGTTCGCCGGCGAGTCGCCGATCAATGCCAAGTTCTACAACCAGTACATCGACCAGGCGCCCTTGGTGACGGCGACCGGGGCGCATTACATCGCCGCGCACAGCGTGCCGCGCATGATGGACTACGTGCGCGAGGCCTTTCACATCGCCAAGTACGAGCGGCGCCCGGTGGTGCTCGGCATTCCTTACGACCTGCAGAAGGTCGAATACATGGCCAACCAGCCGTACGAGACCTCGGCCATGTACCAGCCCAAGGTCGGGCGCATGCAGCCCGATCCGCAGCTCGTGGCCGAGGTCGTCGAGCACTTGGCCGCGGCGAAGCGGCCGATCATCCTCGGCGGCCGTGGCGTGCTGTGGTCCGGCGCGCGCGACGCGGTGATCAAGCTCGCCGATCGGAGCGGCGCCCTACTCTCCAACACGCTGCCGGCGCGCGGCCTTTTTCACGACCACCCGTTCGGGCTCGGCACCACCGGCAGCTATTTTACATCGTTGGGCAGAGAGATGTACGAGTCCTCGGACCTCGTTCTCGCGGTCGGTACCAGCCTGTCTTATTACGTCGGCGGCGGGCACTACTGGGGCAAGGCCCGCAAGATCCAGTTGGACGATGCGCCGCGCGGCTTGCGCGATGGCCAGAAGGCGGCCGACATCTATGTCAGATCGGATGCTCTGGTCGGCGTCGAGGCCATCCTTGCCGGCCTCGACAAGAAGCTCGGCGTTGGCAAACCGACGGCGGCTGCCATCCGCACGAAAGAGCTCGCGCATCGCATCGCCACCGAGCCGGCGGACTCGATGGAATTCGACATCGCGCCCGGAGTGCTGGATCCGCGCGAGGTGATCTCCGCCATCGATGCAGTCGTGCCGAAGGATTGGGACTGCGTCGTCGGCGGCGGCCATCAGGCCTATTTCAACACCCAGATGCGCGGGCGGCCGGCGGAGCGCTACACGACGGTCCGCGAATTCGGCGCCGTCGGCAACGGCCTGTCGTATGCGCTCGGCGTTGCGGCGGCGCGCCGGCAGGGCCGCGACGGCAAGATCGTGCTGTTCGAAGGCGACGGCGGACTGTTGTTCCATATCCAGGAGCTCGAAACGCTCAAGCGCCAAGGCTTTCGCATTCTGATCTGCGCGATGAACGACGGCGGCTACGGCTCGGAGTTTCACAAGCTGCGCGCCGACGGCCTCGACGACAGCCTGGCGGTATTCGGCCGGCCCGCGTTTGAAAACATCGCCCGCGGCTTCGGCCTGCGCGGCCACGAGATACGCGATGTGTCGGTCATCCCCAAACTGTTCGCCGACTTCGCCACCCAGGGCGACAGCGAAATCTGGAACATCCAGATCTCGGACCAGGTCACGGCGCCGGTGATCCGCCAGACCATCAAGCGCGGCCACGGCAATATGTGAATGCGAATGCATTCGACCGAAATAACAATTCAGCAGGCCATTTCTCTGCATCAACAAGGGCGACTTGTCGATGCCGAAGCAGCCTACAAACGAATCCTCAAGGTCGATCCGAACGAATTCGACGCCTTACACATGCTCGGGATTATCAACGCGCAGCGCGGTTCATTCGCGGAAGCCGAAATACTTATTCGCCGAGCGATAAAAGTCGATGCAAAGGTCCCACCGTGCCTGCAAAATTATGGCGGCGTCCTGTGCCAGCTAGGACGTTTCGCAGAGGCTATTGACGCATACACCAGCGCGATCAAGCTCGCGCCCGGCTACGCTCCGTTTTATGCGGATCGCGGCCGCGCTCGCTCGACCCTCAAGCGCGTAAACGAAGCTCTTTCAGATTATGACAGGGCCTTGTCACTGAGGCCCGACCTCGCTGACGTTTGGCTTGCGCGCGGCAGCATCCTCTACGACCTAAAGCGCCATGACGAAGCGCTTTATGCCCTGAATAAAGCGCTGGCGTTGAAATCAGACATAGCCGAGGCTCGGCTCATTCGCGGAAATATCCTTTTCGCTCTTGAGCGGCAAACCGAGGCGCTTGCCGATTTCGACAAGGCTTTGGCGTTGCGACCGGATATGGCTTCAGCTTGGCTTGGCCGCGGCAACGTTCTTTGCATCCTCGATCGCAATGACGACGCGCTTGCCGCCTACGACAAGGCTCTGACGCTGAACCAGGACCTTGCCGAAGCTTGGCTCGGTCGCGGCGCTGTGCTCCGCAACGCGGCACGCTATGAAGCGGCAATTGCCGCTTATGACAGGGTGCTGACCCTGAAGCCCGATCTTCCCGAAGCCTGGTTCAACCGAGGAAATGTCCTCTTTGACCTCAATCGCGACGATGAAGCGCTGCAGGATTTCGAAAAGGCCATTAGTCTTCGACCGGCAAATGCGGAAGCGCTACTCAACAAATCGCTCGTCAAATTGTCGTTGGGTGATTTTGAGGAAGGCTGGGCCCTCTACGAGTGGCGGTGGAAATCAAAGTACTTCACTTCACCGGTTCGCCATTTTTCGCAAAAACCCTGGCTTGGCGACTCCGATATTGCCGGCAAGACTGTTCTCGTCCACTCGGAGCAAGGGTTTGGCGACACAATTCAATTTTATAGATACCTTGCGGAACTCGAAAAGCTCGACTGTAAAATCGTTTTTGAGACTCCTGCGCCTCTTATTCCACTATTTGCGGCGCAGAACAGCAATTTGAAGCTCATCACTTGGGGCGTCACTCATCCGCACTTCGACGTTCATTGCCCACTCATGAGTCTTCCGCACGCGCTCAAAACGACATTGCAGACCATACCGGCTTCTGTTCCATACTTATCCGCGTCATCTGATAAACTCGACCACTGGCGAGCGAAGCTCGGCAAGAAAGGCAAACCGAGAGTCGGCTTGGCATGGTCGGGAAACCCTCGCAATAAAGATACCAGACGCAACATTCCGCTCGAGCTGCTTCTGCCAAGGATGAGCGCTGAAATAGAATGGCATTCGCTGCAAAAGGATATACGGCAGGACGATCGCCCCAGCCTCGAATCAAACCCGGCGATGATCGATTACACTGCATCCCTGAGCGATTTCTCGGACACGGCTGCTTTAATTGCGGAGCTTGACCTTGTGATCTCGGTGGATACCGTCGTTGCCCATTTGGCGGGAGCCTTGGGCAAGCCGGTATGGATACTCATTCCATTTCACGCCGAATTCAGGTGGTTGCGGAATCGAACGGACAGCCCATGGTACCCAACCGCGCGCCTATTTCGGCAAGCTCATAATGGCGATTGGGGCGGCGTCATTGATCAGGTATCGCGAGAACTGCAAACGCATTTTCGAGCAGTCGATTGAACAATGACCTCCCAAGCCACTCAAGCGCCGACAATGTGTGATCATCTCTGACAAATTGGCTTTAGGCCGCATCCGTTGCTGATGAGGAGCTTCCTATGGCGCAGCGCAAGGACTTTCGGCGGATCGGTTTGCTGCTCCCATCCTCGAGCTCGGCGCAGGAGTGGGATATCGGCAGAGCGCTGCCGGACGACATCACGGTGCACGTGGCGCGCATGCGGTTGAACAACGTCGATGCGGACTCGACGCTGCGGATCGTCCAGGAAATCGAGAGCGAGAGTCAAAAGCTGGCCGATGTCGACGTTGACGTGATCATTTTTCCGGCGACGGCGCCGTCGTCGCGCAATGGCCCCGGCTACGACTAGGAACTGATCAAACGAATAAGCGACGCAAGCGGCAAGCCGGCCACCACGGCCTCGACGGCGCTGCTCGAGGCGTTGCATACGCTCGCTGTCGAACGAATCGTGCTTGGCGCGCCTTGGAGCGCTGCGATCAACCAGAGCGTCGCCGCGTTTCTTGAAGCCAACGGCATCGAAGTCCTCGCCCAAGAGGCGCTGGGGTTGGTCCGCAATCTCGAGATCGGACTGCTCGATCCGCAAACCGCCTTCGACGTCGGACGCCGCGTCAACAGGCCGGCAGCCGACGCGGTTATGCTGGCTTGCGGCAATTGGAGTACGTTCAGCATTGTCGATCAGCTGGAGCGCGACTTAAGAAAACCTGTGCTGACGACGAACCAAGTCAGCCTATGGCATGCGCTGAAGATGATGGGCGCGAGGCCGCTCGACGGGCCTGGCGTTTTGCTGCGCCAGCATCTCGGCGACTAAGCCGCGCGCAGTTGATTTGTAGGAGGAGGCATTTGCGCTTTTTGAGTAGCGCGATCGTGGTTGTTTCGCGCATCTAAGCAGGGCGAATTTGACGATGGCCCGTAAGCGGGGACGCTCGTGAATAATTCTCGCGTCATACTTCTAAGCACGCTGGCAATCTGCGCGCTGCTCACCGCGCCCGGCGAAGTGCAGGCGCACCGCCTTGGCAGAGGTTGGCACCATGCTTGGCCTCACAATCAGTGGGGCTATGTCGGCTTGGTCCGAGGCGGCTGGGGCCTTGGCGGAATTGCAGATGCGCCCTGGGTTGGCGGCGCCATTACTGGCGTTAGCTCGTACGGCCCCTACCCCTATGGCCTCTACCCATGGCATCGCAGGACATGGGAGCTGAGGCCGTAGGGCCGTTGAGGGCCAAAGCTACTTCGCAAGGTGCCACTGACCGTCGGCGATTATCTGCCCACGGTGGCCGTCGCCGAAGGCTAAGCCTCGACGCCAAGTCCCTTCCGGGTGCGGTCCGGCGTGACCGCCGTCGCCGCCGAAACCAAAGTCGCGGTGCCAATTATGGTCGTCCCAATGGGCGAAACGGTGATCGTGCCGGTGGTCAAAGCGATCGTGCCGATCGTCACGGCGCCCGAACCCGTTGTGTTGATCTGCGCGCTCTCGTTCGCCGTGATCGTGGCGTCCCATAGCGAAGCCGTGCATTGAGAAGCCATTCATCCCGCCGCCGTGGCCACCCCACGCGCCGCCGCCATGGGAACCACCACCGCCGCCGCGCGCCAGCGACCGCGAGTCGCCCAGCGACACGCCGGCGAGGCAGATGACGGCAACGGTCACCAATGCTCTTGCAGACATCGATCACCCAACCAGTTCGGGGCGACGGCAACGCCATTTAAGGCCAAACACGGAATCTCCGCGGCATTATTGCTGCCGTGGCGCTTGATTTCGATACCGAGATCGATCAAAAGACCAACAATAGTTAAAACGTTATCGCGTCGTCTGATTGCGATGTATCGGAATTAAACGCTCGCACCAGATCGCAAATTAGCGCAGATTGCCGCGTTTTTGCCCATTCCGAACCTTCTGGCGGAGGCGACCAGCTTCTCCTTGCTTATCGTGGTGAGGCCGCCAAATCAGGCTCGACGTTCACGCGGGCCGGGCCCGGTCCCGCGTCATAGGCTTGCGGCCGCCGTTTGCCCTTGATCTGCGTGCGATGCATCACGCGGCGCGTTGCGTTGTCGAACGGATCGCGCCTGTGCATGGTCGAACGATTGTCCCAGAGCACGAGATCGCCGACCCGCCAATGGTGCTGGTAAAAGAACTGCGGCGAATCCAAAAACCGCCACAACTCATCGAGCAGCGCGTTCGATTGCGCCAGCGGCAAGCCTTCGACGTACGAGTTGCGGCGGCGGCCGAGATAAAGCGCGGGTTCCCCGGTGATCGGGTGCCTGCAAACGGCTGGATGCCAGGCGCCCGGCGCTTGGTGCGGATCGTCGGTCGGCGTAACGCCTTGGCGGACGTAGCCGCCGCTGTTGAACGTGCCGTCGTGCTTGATGCGGCGCGTCTCGATTTGCGCCTTCAGCGATAGAGGCAACGCCTGCCAAACGGCATGCATGCCGCAGAAATACGTGTTGCCGCCGCGCGGCGGAATTTCCAGCGCATAGAGCATCGACGCGTCGGGCGGCAGATCGAGATAGCTCATGTCGGTGTGCCACACCGCTTCGCCGGCGCCGAGCGCCCCGATCGGGTCGCCCTTGGCGTCGAGCACGTTGGAAACAACGTACACGTCCGGATAGCCGGGCGGGCTCTGGCGGCCGCGCTCCTGGTTCGGCGGCGGATCGAGCTCACCGAAGCGGCGACTGAAAGAAAGAAGATCGTCATCGCTTAGCTTTTGGTCGCGGATCAGCAGCACCGAATAGCGGTACCAGGCTGCCTCTATTTGCTTGAACGTCCCGGGGCTTAGAGCGGCGAGATCGACGTTGCCGACTTCTGCCCCGACCGCAGGGGTAAGCGGTGTGATCGTCACAGACATCGCATGATCTCCGGTTGATGCAAGCAAGCGCCAATGCTTGTCGCAGCTCCGAGCCAGTTGGCAATGCTACGTGAGCCAGGCCCGGATGACAATCGACAGGGAGGGCGGCACATTCTGGGCGCGCAAATCATCTTTCCCCATGTGCCTGTTTGGATGATTTTTTGATAAAATAGCCGCCGCACGACACCAAACTTCCAAATTGCTCAAGTACGCTGGACCTCGTTCAAACTGGTTCCTAATTTGCGGCCGGTTCAATCGACGACCAAATCGCCGGAGGAAAGCCGTGATGAGACGACGTGACGTGCTCGCACTGGCATTGTCGGCCGCCAGCGCGCAAGGACTCCTGGCGCGCGCGGCCGTGGCGGAGAGCGATTATCCCGAACGGCCAATCCGTTTGATCATTCCATTTCCTCCGGGCGGCGGCTTTGACGCCATCGGCCGCCCGTGGGCGGAGCGGATGAAGCCGCTCCTCGGCACCATCGTGGTCGAGAATCAGGGCGGCGGCGGCAGCTCGCTCGGCGCCGCCGCGGTCGCCCATTCGCGCCCCGACGGCTACACCCTGCTGCTCGGGGGATCGAGCACGCACATCACTGAGGCAATCCTGAAAACCCGTCCGCTCTATGATCCGATGAAGGACCTCGATCCGATTTCCAACGTCGCGATTTCGGCGTTTGCGCTTGCCATCCATCCGTCGATTCCGGCCAATACGCTCAGCGAATTCATCGCATACGACAAAGCCCACCGGGGCGCGCTGACTTATGGGCATGCCGGCGTTGGTTCATTGAACCAACTCACCGGCGAACTGTTCAAGTCGCTCGCTGGACTTCCGGATCTCGTGCAGGTGCCATACCGCGGCTCGGGCCCGGCAACGGCGGACGCGCTTGCCGGCCACGTGGCGATGGTGGTTCCCGCCGTCACCGGCCAGCTCATCGAATTCCACCGCACCGGCAAACTGCGCATTCTCGCCGTGACCAGCCCCGAACGCCTCGTTGCCGCGCGCGATCTGCCGACCGCTCGCGAAACCCTGCCCGGCATGGTGTCCCAGCAATTGATCGGACTTTTTGCTCCCGCCCGGACACCGGGCAAGATCATCGCGCAGATCGCGGAAGCCAACCACGCCGCGCTTGCCGAACCCGGCTATCAGCGAATGCTGGTGGAAACCGGCTTCGAACCCGACGTCGATTCTTCGCCAAGCAAGTTTCGACGGCTGATCGAAGACGAGATCGCCAAGTGGAGGCCGATCGTGACGTCGCTCGGCATCAAGATCGATTAGCCAGCCGCGGAATTAACCGGTAGTAACCTCGGCAGCTACGTCATCAATCACGCGCTGCCGATCGAGGTCTTTGTCCGCGATTAACAACTCTACCGATCGCGCCGCTCATGAGTCTCAGCCCTTCAATCCGCCCATCTTGCAAATGTATTTCCACTCATCCGCCGAGACCGGCTGCACCGACAGCCGAGCATATTTGACGAGCGCCATGTCTTTCAGTTTCGGCTCGGCCTTGATCGCCGCGAGCGTCACCGGCTGCGGCAGCGGCTCGACGGCGCCGGTGGTTATGGCGACCCATGGCTCGCCCTTCTCGGCGGTCGGGTCCGGATAGGACTCGCGCAACACTTCGCCGATGCCGACGACCTGCTTCTCCTTGCCGGTGTGATAGAAGAAAAACTTCTCGCCCTGCTTCATCTCTTTCAGATGCTTGCGCGCGATGAAATTGCGCACGCCGCTCCACGGCTCGCCCTTCTTGCCGCGCGCCACCTGATCGTTCCAGGAAAACTCTTCCGGTTCGGTCTTCAACAGCCAGTACGCCATGAATCATTCCTCCGCCCGCAATGGCCGCGTCAGCAGCGATTCGATCGCCTGATCGACACTCAGCTTTTCGTTCAGCACCGCGGCGACCGCGGCCGAGATCGGCATGTCGACGTTTTCCTCGCGCGCCATGTCGAGCAGCACCGGCGCGGTGAACACGCCCTCGGCAAGGCCGCCGTGGATGTCGCCCGGCCGCTCCCCGGCGCCGAGCGCGACGCCGAACGAGAAATTGCGCGATTGCGCGCTCGAGCAGGTTAGCAACAAGTCGCCGAGCCCGGACAGGCCCATCATCGTCTCCGGCCGCGCGCCATAGGCACGGCCGAAGCGCGCCAGCTCGGCGAAACCGCGCGTCACCAGCGCTGCCGCGGCGCTGGCGCCGAGCTTGCGGCCGGCGACGATGCCGGCCGCGATCGCCAGCACGTTCTTGGCCGCGCCGCCGATCTCGACGCCGCGCACGTCGGTCGCGTGATAAGGGCGGAAATTCGCCGAGCCCAGCGCGCGCGCAAGTTCGCCGGCGAGCGCGCCGTCGCGCGCGGCGAGCGTGACCGCGGTGGGCAGGCCGCGCGCCACATCGGCCGCAAAGCTCGGCCCCGACAGGATCGCCGGCACGACCTGCGGCGCGCATGCGGCGACCACGTCGGTCATGAATTGCTGGCTGCCGCGCTCGATGCCCTTGGCGCAGACAATGACCGGCATGCCGGGTGCGACCAGTGGCGCAAGTTTTTGCGCGGCGCTGCGCACGGCTTGCGCCGGCACGACCAGCAGTATCGCTTGTGCGCGCGCCGCCGCGGCAAGATCAGGCGCAAGCGCAATCTCATCGGGAATGCGCACGCCCGGCAGAAACAGGCTTTCACGTTGCTTTTTCAGATTCGCGGCGTTCGCGGCATCGTGCTCCCACAGCGTGACGCTGCGCCCGGCGCGGGCGCAGGTCAGCGCCAGCGCCGTGCCCCAGGCGCCGGCGCCGATGACCGCGATGCGCTCGAAGGCCATGGCAATGCTACAGCGCTTCGCCGCGCAGCAGTTTGGGGACGTCGCCGAACAGGCCGGCGGCTTCGCGGATGAACATGCGCTTCAATCCCGGCAGGCGCTCGACCATGCCGAGGCCGACGTCACGCAGGAGGCGCAGCACGTCGGACCGGTTGGAGAACAACCGGTTCAACCCATCGGTGGCGAACCCCATGGTCATAGTGTCGAAGCGGCGCCAGCGCTGATAGCGCTCCAGCACCGTTGCGGCGCCGGGATCGAGGCCGAGCCGCGCCGCGTCGACGATCACTTCGGCGAGCGCGGCGACGTCCTTTAATCCCATATTGAGGCCCTGGCCGGCGATCGGATGAATGACATGCGCGGCGTCGCCGGCGAGCGCGATGCGCTCGGCAATGAACGAACGCGCCACGAAGAAGCCGAGCGGCAGCACGCGCCGCGCGCCGACCACGCTGATCTCGCCGAGATGCAGCTTGAAGCGCTGCTCCAGCTCGTCGTGAAACGCCGCATCGGGCAGCGCGACGATGCGCTCGGCTTCGCTTGTCTGTTCCGTCCACACGATCGAGGAGCGGCGGCCCTTGAGCGGCAGGATGGCGAAGGGACCGGCCGGTAGAAAATGCTCCTCGGCGCGGCCATTGTGGTCGCGCTCATGTCCGACCGTGGTGACGATGGCTGACTGGCGATACTCCCAGCCATGCGTCGCGATGCCGGCGGCCTGGCGGATGGTCGAGCGCGCGCCGTCGGCGGCGACCAGGAGACGCGTGGACATCGTCGTGCCGCCGGCAAATTCCGCGTCGATCAGGAGTGGGTGAGAGGTGAAGCCGCGAACCGCCGCAGCCTTCAGCTCGACGCCGAGGTCGCGCGCCTTTACCTCCAGCGCTTCGACCAAATGCCGGTTCTCGATCATGTGGGCGAACGGTTCGCCGGGCGCGATGTCGCCGTCGAAGCTGAGAAACACCGGGCGCACCGCGTCGGCGAGCCGGCTGTCGGTGACGACCATGTCGAGGATCGGCTGCGCTTGGTCGGCAACAGCCTCCCACACGCCGATCGCTTCGAACAAGCGGCGCGCCGCAGCGATGATGGCCGAAGCGCGCTCGTCGCCGGTGTGGCTTTTGCCTAGCGTCGGGTCCGCGACCGCAACCCTGAACGTCGGCCCGAGCGCCTGGCGCAGCGCAATCGCCAGCGTCAGCCCGGCGAAGCCGCCTCCGGCAATCAACACGTCGGTATCGTTGCGCGTCATGCTCACGTCCGTACACGGCGCTTGCGCGCCTGCCTCGGCAGGGGCTTTATCCTAGCACGTTCCATTTGGCTTTGGCCCCGTGCCGATCGTGGCGCCGGGGACCGGCGCGCCCCGGAGAGATAATGTCTTCCGCCGTCAAAGGATTGCTCGAAATCCTCGATCTTGAGCCGCTCGAGCTCAATCTGTTCCGCGGCCGCTCGCCGCAAGACCGCTGGCAGCGCGTGTTCGGCGGCCAGGTCATCGGCCAGGCGCTGGTGGCGGCCTGCCGCACGGTCGAGGATTTGGCGGCCCGGCCGCCGCATTCGCTGCACGCCTATTTTCTGCTCGGCGGCGATCCCAAGGTGCCGATCATCTACGAGGTCGACCGCATCCGCGACGGCCGCAGCTTTACCACGCGCCGCGTCGTGGCGATCCAGCACGGCCACGCCATCTTCTCGATGTCGGTGTCGTTTCACCTGCGCGAGGACGGCCTCACCCATCAGGTCAAAATGCCCGACGTGCCGATGCCCGAAGCGTTACCGAGCGAAGCCGAGATGAAGGACAAGGTCTGGCCGTTGATGCCCGAGCCGGTGCGCCGTTATTATGAGCGCGAGCGGCCGATCGAGCTCCGCCCGGTCGAGTTGCGGCGGTATCTGGGCGAAAAATCCGACGAGGGCCGCTTTCACGTCTGGATCCGCGCCACCGGCACCCTGCCCGACGCGCCGGCAATCCATCGCTGCGTGCTGGCTTACGCGTCCGACATGATGCTGCTCGACTCGGCCCTCATCCCGCACGGCCGCAGCGTGTTCGACAAGGACATCATGGCGGCGAGCCTCGATCATGCGCTGTGGTTTCACCGGCCGTTCCGCGCCGACGAGTGGCTGCTCTACGCCCAGGACAGCCCGAGCCTCGCCGACTCGCGCGGCTTTTCCCGCGGCCTGATCTTCGCCCGCGACGGCACGCTGATCGCTTCGGTGGCGCAGGAGGGCCTGCTGCGCGAACGGCGGAAGACGGAGTGATTTAGCCGTTCACTCATCACTGTCATCATCCGCGCGAGCGGATGATCGAGTAATCACCGAATCAATTGTGGGTACTGGATGCTCCGCTTTCGCGGAGCATGACAGCGATTGTGATTGCAATTACGTCGGATTCTCCAAGCTGAACGTCTGCGAATCGTCGTCATAGGCGTAGAGCTCGGCGAAACGGCCCCATGCGGTGACGGCGCGCAGCGTGTGCTCGGCATCCTCGGTGCTCATGTGGTCTTCCAGTTCGTCGAGGAAGCGGCTCTTCGGCGCCACGTGATTGGCGCGCTCCTGCAGCACGCGGCGGACGTGGGCGGCGAGCGGCACGTAGGTCAGAAGCTGGCGCTGAAACAGTTTCTTGCGGTCGTCGATGCCGGCTTCGGCGAACTGTTTGCCGGCATCGGTCAGCTTGATGTCGCCGCCCTCGATCTCGGCGAAATGCAGGAGCTGCAGCGATTCGGCGACCGGGAACAGATCGTCGACCTCCATGTGCAACTCGTCGCCGAGCACCGGCAAGTCGGCCTTGCCATTATAGGGCTGCCCGGCGACGGTCTCGATCAGGCCGGACAACAGGTTGGCGGATACCCGCGGCAGCACCGTGTTCATGGTGGTCAGCGCGCCGACCTGCGCCGGCCGCGGCGACCGCGCCGTCATCGCCACGTAGATGGTCTCGACCAGATCGCGAAACTGCGGATCGAGCCGGTTGCGCGGCTGGCGCAAATCGACCTTGATCTCGTTGATGATGCGCGCCGGGTTGGTCGAGAACAACAGGATGCGGTCGCACATCAGCACCGCCTCCTCGATGTTGTGCGTCACCAAAATCACGCCCTTGATCGGCAGCTTGCCTTCGCCCCACAGGTCGAGGAAGTCGGTGCGCAGCGTTTCTGCGGTCAGCACGTCGAGGGCAGAGAACGGCTCGTCCATCAGCAAAATGTTGGGATGCACGACCAGCGCGCGGGCGAAACCGACGCGCTGGCGCATGCCGCCGGACAATTCGCGTGGGAACGCCGATTCGTAGCCGTCCAGCCCGATCAGGTCGATGGCGGCGAGCGCACGGCTCCTGATTTCCGGCTCGGGCAGGCCGAGCGCCTCGAGCCCGAGCTGCACGTTTTCCAACACCGTCAGCCACGGGAACAGCGCGAACGACTGGAACACCATGGCGACGCCGGGCGGCGGCGCGTCGATGCGCTGACCCAGATAGGTGATGCTGCCGTAGGTCGGCTGCGCCAACCCGGCAATGAGCCGCAGCAGCGTCGATTTGCCCGAACCGGTGCGGCCCAACAGGCCGACGATCTCGCCCTGCGCGAGCTGAAAATCGATGTGGTCGAGCACCAAGTGCTCACCGCCGTCGGCGCGCGGAAACGACTGACAGCAATTTTGAATCTCAAGGAGAGCCGCCATGGCCTTGCCTCATCCCAATTCATTGACGCATTGTCATCGCCCGCGAAAGCGGGGCATCCAGTAATCACCGCCGCTTTGATCTTCTGCTCTGACATCGGTGACTACTGGATGCCCCGCTTTCGCAGGGCATGACAAGTCGAAATTTTTTGCCGCCGGCATCACCCCATTCCTTCTTTCAACCGAGCCGGAATTTGCGTTCGGCGTAGAAGTAGAGCGGGCGCCAGAACGTCCGGTTGACGACGACGACATAGAAGCTCATCACCGCGATGCCGAGCACGATGCGGTGGAAATCGCCGAGCGCGGTCTGTTGCGCGATATAGGCGCCGAGCCCGGCGGCGTGCAGATGCTGGTCGCCCCACGATGCCACCTCGGCGACGATGCTGGCGTTCCACGATCCGCCCGACGCCGTGATGGCGCCGGTGACGTAATAGGGGAAAATCGCCGGCAGCGCGATCTTGCGCCACCACAGCCAGCCGCCCACCCGGAAATTGGCTGCCACCGCACGCATCTCGGCCGGAATCGCCGCGGCGCCAGCGATGACGTTGAACAGAATATACCACTGCGTGCCGAGGATCATCAGCGGGCTCAACCAGATATTCGGATCGGCTTTAAGCGCGACGATGGCCGAGACGACCAGCGGAAACAGCAGATTCGCCGGAAACGCCGCGAGAAACTGCGCCACCGGCTGAAACACGCGTGCCGCGGTCGGCCGCGTGCCGATCCACACCCCGATCGGCACCCAGATCACGCTCGCGAGCGCAATGAGCACGACGACCCGCGTCAGCGTGTAAAGCCCGAGCAGCAGAGCGAGGCCGCAATCGCTGAGCGTGATGCCGCGAAGCGCAAAACGCACCAGCAACACCAGCGCCGCCGCGACAGCGATGAGCACGACGCCGTCCCAGACGAAGACGGTCCAGCCATGGCGCTCTGCCCGATTGGGCTTCGGCTCCGGCCGATCGAACCAATGGGTCTGCAGCGAGCGGCGCCATAACGCGGCGAGCGGCGCCGTGGCGCGGTCGACCAGGCGCGAGCGGCGTAGCACGTCGAACACCCAGGAGCGCGGCGGCAATACGCCGGCTTCCTGCTCGAAGCGGAAGCGGTCGGCCCAGGCGACCAGCGGCCGGAACAGCAGCTGATCGTAGATCAGGATCACGATCAGCATGGTGCCGATCGCCCACCACACCGCGGCAAGGTCGCGCCGCTCGATAGCAAGCGCGATATAGGAGCCGACGCCCGGCAGGGTCACCGTGGTGTTGCCGACGCTGATCGCCTCCGACGCCACCACGAAGAACCAGCTGCCGGACATCGACATCATCATGTTCCAGATCAGCTGCGGCATGGCGAACGGCACGTCGAGGCGCCAGAACCGCATCCACGGGTTCAGCCGAAACGTGGACGACGCCTCGACCAGCTCGGTCGGCACGGTGCGCAGCGACTGATAGAAGGAAAACGCCATGTTCCAGGCCTGGCTGGTGAAGATCGCGAAAATGGCGGCGAATTCGGCGCCCAACACCCGGCCGGGCGCCAGCGCCATGAAGAACACCACCGTCACCGAGATGAAGCCGAGGATCGGCACCGATTGCAGAATGTCGAGCAGCGGAATGAGCAGCCGCTCGGCGCGCTTGTTCTTGGCCGCAAGCGTCGCATAGGTGAAGGTGAAGACGAGCGACAGCACCATGGCAATGAGCATGCGCAAAGTGGTGCGCGCGGCGTATTCGGGCAGATAGTGCGGATCGAGCGACGGCGGCTGCTTCTCCAGTTCGGCGAGCGGTTCGAACAGGTGCCGGCTCGCCTCGCCGAGGAAGACCAACAGCCCGAGCACCAAGAGCGCCGCGAGCACGTCCCAGCGGCTGAACAAGCGGGCCCAGCCGCCGACCGAAATGGGGACGAATACCCGCATGCCCTGTGCCTAAATGTCAGTGCCCAATCTTCAGTGATCGAGTGTCATCGAAGTGTCGCAAGAGTGGCGGAGCGCCCGCCGAGGATCGCGGAGGCCGTGACCACATAACACTCTCGCTGCATTGTTCAAACCTCATTGGAGCGCTCTTTCCATCCTCCCCCACGCAAGTGGGTGGGGGACGGCGCTGCGATAGCAGCGCGGTGGAGCGGGCCCGGGTCTCGACGCATGCTCTACACCTCCCTCTCCCCGCGTGCGGGGAGAGGGTCGGGGTGAGGCGACTTGGCCGCTTTCTCAGCATCGTGGTTTTGCCCAATCTCGCCACCTGAAATTTTTTGCGTCGCTCAGACTCGCTGCGGCGCCCCCTCACCCGCCGCGCTCCGCGCGACGACCTCTCCCCGCGCGCGGGGAGAAGTGGGCATACGCTCTCGTTCTCGCGATGCGGTTTTTTGCATCCGAGGTTTGCGGCACGGCACGGACAAAAGACGCCGCGCGTTTGATCGCGTCACGCCGAAGTTTTAAGACCGGGCGGTAGGACCGGCTTCGGCTCGATCACGCTTGGCGCAAGTAGCCCGGATGAGCGAACGATATCCGGGAACGAAATCGCAATCTTCACGGCCGTCGCCGGATTTCGCTTCGCTCATCCGGGCTACGAAGAAAGAAAAGAAAAATAAGAAACAAGGCAGGCGGAACGCCGGCAGACGCCAACTCAAGAGCCGCACCCTGCGGGGTGCGGCGCGCGCCCAGCGGGGCGCGCTGCGCCTACCGGCGTTCCACCGCGGTTCTCGTAGCAGCGAACCAACGCCGCTACTCAGCTCCCAGACGCGCTTCCTGGGACTTGGCTAAAAGACGGTGGTTGGCCGCCCCCGCCTGTCCCAGTCCAGCGATCGACTCGCAGACCGGTCATAGTGCCGGCTGGGCGTTGTCCCGAAGCCGCCCGGGAGCGGAGGTGACGAGCCCCTGCCCGCGGGCACCGCTTTCGCTCCACCAGCCGGAGTGACCGGCCGGCGTCCTTGCATCGAGCGAAACGGCGCCGGCTTTTAGTGGGCGCGGCAAAGGAGTCAAGCGTTATTGCGACTTTATTCCAGTGCATTGATTCAGCGATGGTTTTCGCGCTTTGTTGGTTCGGTCGTGCAGCGTGGCGCACGTGGTTTGGTGCGAATTTTGCGAATCATCGTCGCTAGTAGCCATCGCCGGGCTGATGTGACAGAAGATATTCCGAGGTTAATTGACCACTTGACGCATCTGATTCTTTGGAGTGGCACTACGCCTCATGCCAAGCTTTGCAAGTTTTTGGTCGGCTTGCGTGCGGTCCGGCGTGCGCGGCAGCGTGCCTTTCGCCAACGATTGGCAATGGACAATTGGCAATCCAACCGTTGCAGCGATTACTCCTACGGCACTTGCAGTCGTGGCCGCAATCTTCGGGCCAGAATACGTTAAGGCGGACCACCCCATACTGGGCCCTTTGGCCGTGGCCTTAGCGGCTTTGCGATCACTTGGCTATTGGCGGCCTTTATCGGCGCGATAAGAGCTGCACCTCGTCTATTCTATGAACAAAAGAAACGCGCCGACGATTTTGCAGAAAGATTATCTCCTAAAATTGGTTTGTACCTAAGAAATGATCCGTTTGGTCAAACTACAGGACTTGAAATCTCTCACGCGGCTGGCGGCGAAGAATTGCCGCATGTCCAAGTTTGTGTTGAACCATTGACTGATTTGTCCATCGATCACTCGACCCCCTTTATTACCAAGATTGAACATCGAGTCGAAGAGGAGAATGGCTTTGCAGAAATAATAGGAGAGGCGAGAGCAATTTCTTGGGCTTGGAACGGTCAGACGGCCACCCTTTCCAAAGGGAGGCCGATGCGTTTTAACATCGTATTTTACAGCAACGCATCGAGAAATTTGTACGACGTTACGGAGTCAGAGCGTTCCCCAAACAACCTTTTGATTTTTTATTCGGAGACAGCCCAGTCTGGCGAGTATAGGTACACGATACAAATCGAGGGGTACAACGTTGCTCCTGCTAGGGCTTTTGTGTATGTGCGATGGCGAGCTCGTGGATATCCAAAGGTGCGATTAGAACCAATTGGAGATACCGTGGTGATTGCACCCGAACCCGTCGTCTTTAGGTGAGCCGATGTCGAGTGGCAAAATATATCAACCTTAATGAGGCCCGCCAGAAGGCGACGGCCTCAGGGTCAGCCGACGGATTGCGCAGAAACAGTTCGAAAATCTCAGTGGAGTGATCCGTTTTTGTACGGGCCGGGTGACCCCGGTTTCGGCAAGGTCGCGTCGATCATCTCGGCTAGATCGACCATCGATCATAGCTTATCGCTTAGACCCGGAGCATCAGACTTTACGGAAGTGATCTGGATTCCGCTTGTTGGGAAGATGTCGAACCCGCGCGACATGCGGTGTGTGGCCGTTCTTTTTTGCCCACGCGATTGCTTCCTCTTGCGTTTTGACGCTCATGAGCACGCGATCGCCTTCGGTCTCGACTACATAGTCTTCAATGGGCGCATGCTCGCTCCGACCTTTTGGCCTCGGCTCAATGTAAACATTCATGGCGTATCTCCCTGCGCCGCTCGCAAGCAGAATTGCACAAGTCTTGGGCGCGCAACCGTCGATTGCTGCACGTTAAGGGCACCTGCCACTTCTCGTTCTGGCCCACAAGTATACATCACAGCCGAGGCGCGCGGGGCCGCATCCTTCGAGGGCCGCGCTTCGCGCGGCCGCCTCAGGATGACGGGGAACTTAAGCGCATCGCTAGTTTATAGATCCCCTCACGTCCGCTGTTGCGTCGCCCCCTTGAACGCCTCCAGCCATTCGATCGGGAACGGGAAGACGATGGTCGAGCCGCGTTCGTTGGAGATGTCGAACAGGGTGCCGAGATAGCGCAGCTGCATGGCCTGCGGCACGCCGCCGAGGATGCGGGCGGCCTCGACCAGTTTTTGCGCCGCCTGCTGCTCGCCCTCGGCGTTGATGATCTTGGCGCGGCGCTCGCGCTCGGCCTCGGCCTGGCGCGCGATGGCGCGCACCATGCTCTCGTCGAGGTCGATGCGCTTGAGCTCGACATTGGAGACCTTGATGCCCCAGCCCTCGGTCTGCTTGTCGAGCACGTCCTGGATGTCGGCATTGAGCTTGTCGCGCTCGGCCAGCATCTGGTCGAGGTCGTGCTTGCCCAGCACCCAGCGCAAGGTGGTCTGGGCGAGCTGGCTCGTTGCCGCCAGATAATTGCTGACCTGGATGATGGCGCGCTCGGCGTCGACCACGCGGAAATAGATCACGGCGCTGACCTTGACCGAGACGTTGTCGCGCGAGATCACGTCCTGCGGCGGCACCTCGTCGACCACGACGCGCAGGTCGACGCGCACCATCTGCTGGACGATCGGATAGAGCAGGATCAGGCCGGGCCCCTTGACGCCGGTGAAGCGGCCGAGCGTGAACACCACGCCGCGCTCGTATTCGCGCAGGACTTTGATCGAGGCGTAGAGGAACATCAAAACTATCACGGCGATGACGATGATCACAGGCAGAAACAACATGGCGGTGCTCCTTGCGCGCGGTTCTAAACTCGGCATTGCGAGCGAAGCGAAGCAATCCAGTTGCCCCTCCCTTCCCTCCCCCACAGGCGGGGGAGGGTTAGGGTGGGGAATTGCTTCGTCGCTTCGCTCCTCGCAATGACGACTATTTGCTTGTAGCGTTCATATCGATTGCACGAGAAGAACGAGCCCGTCGCGGCGGATGACCTTGACGGCAGTGCCGGCTTTGAGCGGGGTGTCGGCGCGGGCGCGCCAGATTTCGCCGTTGACCCGCACCCTGCCCGCTTCGCCGTCCCAGAATACCGTTTCGCCCTTGGCGCCGATCAGCGCTTCGCTGCCGGTGACGACCGGCTTTTTACGCGAGTGCAAGAGCGCACCGAGCGCCCCGACAATGAGCGCGGCGCTGGCGATGGCGGCGCCGATCACCACCGTGCCGGACAGCGCGAAGCCCGAGGTGCGCGCCGGAAACATCATCAGCGCGCCGATCACGAAGGCGGCGATGCCGCCGACGCCGAGCGCGCCGAACGCACCGATATGGACTTCGGCCAGCATCAAGCCGATGCCGACGACCACCAAGGCGGCGCCCGCATAGTTGATCGGAATGAAAGCGAGCGCGTAGAGCGCGACCAGCAGCGAGATGGCGCCGATCAGGCCCGGCGCCACCGCGCCGGGATTGAAGAATTCCAGAATGAGGCCGTAGACGCCGATCAGCATCAGGATGAAGGCGACGTTGGGATCGGTGACGAGTTTCAAAAGCTCGGTGCGCCAGTCGGGCGGCACTCTGACGATTGTGAGCCCCGCGGTGGCGAGCTTGAACGGCTTGCCGTTGACAGTGACGGTGCGGCCGTCGATTTGCTGCAAAAGATCAGGCACGTCGATGGCGATGACGTCGATGACGTGCATCGACAAGGCTTCGGATGCCGGCAGGCTCACAGCCGAGCGCACCGCCTCGGCGGCCCAATCGGCGTTGTGGTGATTGAGCGCGGCGAGGCTCTCGATATAGGCGGTCGCGTCATTGATGATCTTCCGCGTTTCGGTGTCCTGCGAGCCGGCGTCCTTGCCTTGCTGCTTCTGCTCGGAGCCGCCGGGAAACAGCGAGCCGCCGCCGATCTGGACCGGCGTCGCAGCGCCAATATTGGTGCCCGGCGCCATGGCGGCGATGGCGCTGGCATAGGCGATGTAGGTGCCGGCGCTGGCGGCCCGCGCGCCGCTCGGCGCCACGTAGGTCGCGACCGGCACCGGCGACGCGAGGATGGCGCGGATGATCTGGCGCATCGAGGTATCGAGGCCGCCCGGCGTGTTCATGCGCAGCACGATCAATCCGGTGTCGCCGCTCGCCGCGGCAGCGTCGATCTCGCGCCCCACATAATCGGCGACCGCCGGCCCGATGGCGCCGTCGATGTCGAGCACGACCGCGCGGCCGGCGGCGCGCGCCGGCGGGGTGGAAAAAACACAAAAAGCGAAAAAAACAGCCGCAACCGCCAGGATCGCGTCAGCCGCGCGTCGTCGGATGCGATAATGGTCCATCGAAGCCGAGCCGAACGCGGCGAAATTTTTTGGGGCTGGTCCGCCGCCTCGCTGCATGTCGGCCATTATAGCGGGCTCGCGCGGACCCGTCCCGTCATGGCCCACTATCCTGCGCGTCGTTCAACCGGAATTTCGGAACTTCGAGGATGCGCCGCGAGTTGGTAACGGGGGAGGTCCACCCAGTGCTGCGGAGGGGTTTTGCATCATGGCCACAACCGAATCCCGTAAACGCGAGCAATCGCGGGCGCTGGCCCGCGGCCCGGCCGAGCTTTCCGCCCGCACCGACGTTCTGTGCATCAACACCATCCGCACCCTGGCGATGGACGCGGTGCAAAAGGCGAATTCCGGCCATCCCGGCACGCCGATGGCGCTGGCGCCCGTCGCCTACACGGTCTGGCAGCGCGCGCTGCGCTTCGATTGCGACGATCCGCGCTGGTTCAATCGCGACCGCTTCGTGCTGTCGAACGGCCACGCCTGCATGCTGCTTTACGCGCTGTTGCACTTGGCGCGCGTCGCCGATCCCGACGAGCCCGGCCGGCCGGCCGTCAGCCTCGACGACATCAAACACTTTCGCCAGCTTGGCAGCCGCTGCCCTGGTCATCCCGAGTATGGCCACACGCCGGGCGTCGAAGCCACGACCGGGCCGCTGGGCCAGGGTTGCGGCAACAGCGTCGGCATGGCGATCGGCGGACGCTGGCTGGCGAGCCGGTTCAATCGGCCGGACTTTTCCCTGTTCGATTTCAACGTCTACACGTTTTGCAGCGATGGCGACCTCATGGAGGGCGTCGCCAGCGAAGCCGCCTCGCTCGCCGGCCATTTGCAGCTGTCGAACCTGTGCTGGATCTACGACAACAATCACATCACCATCGACGGCGCGACCGATATCACCTTCAGCGAGAACGTCGCGGCGCGGTTTCGCGCCTACCGCTGGGCCGTCATCCATGTCGCCGACGCCAACGATTGCGACGCGGTCGAGGAAGCTTTGGTGCAGTTCGGCAAAAAGAGCGACCGGCCGACGCTGATCATCGTCGACAGCCACATCGCGTACGGCGCGCCGCACAAGCAGGACACCAGCGCCGCGCACGGCGAACCGCTCGGCGAGGATGAGGTCAGGCTCACCAAGAAGAACTACGGCTGGCCCGAGGACGCGCATTTCCTGGTGCCCGACGGCGTCTACGGGCACTTTGCTTCGGGCGTCGGCGAGCGCGGCCGCAATCTGCATCGGCAATGGGACGAAAAGTTCGCAGAATACTGCCGGCTTTTTCCGGAGCTCGGCGCGCGGCTGAAAGCGATCCAGGCCGGCGAACTGCCGCCGCGCTGGGATTCGAACCTGCCGGACTTTGCGCCGGACGCCAAAGGGATCGCGACCCGCGAATCCTCGGGCAAAGTCCTCAACGCCATTGCGCAGAATTATCCGTGGCTGATCGGCGGCGCCGCCGACCTCGGTACCTCGACCAAGACGCCGCTGAAATTCGAATCCGCCGGCTATTTCGAGCCCGCCGAACCCGCAGGCCGTAATCTCAATTTCGGCATCCGCGAGCACGCCATGGGCGCGGTGCTCAATGGGCTCGCGCTCGACGGCTTGCGGCCGTTCGGCTCGAGTTTTCTGATCTTTTCCGATTACATGCGGCCGCCGATCCGGCTCGCCGCGATGATGGGCCTGCCGACCATCTACATTTACACCCACGATTCCATCGGGCTCGGCGAAGACGGCCCGACCCATCAGCCGATCGAGCAGCTGATCGGGCTGCGCAACGTACCCGGACTTACAGTGATCCGGCCGGCCGACGCCAACGAGGTGGTCGAAGCCTGGCGCGTGCTCATCAAGCTCAAAACGCCGGTCTTGCTTGCGCTCACCCGCCAGCCGCTTCCCACGCTCGACCGCAGCCGCTACGCTTCGGCCGCGGGTTTGGCGCGCGGCGGCTATGTTTTGGCCGATGCACCGGGCGGCCTGCCTGATGTGATTTTGATCGGTACTGGAAGTGAAGTTTCCGTCTGCGTCGCGGCGGCCGAGATACTGGCGAAGGAAAGCGTAAAAGTGCGCGTCGTCAGCCTGCCGTCATGGGAGCTGTTCGACGCACAGGATAAAGCGTATCGCGAGTCGGTTCTGCCCAGGGCGGTGGCGGCGCGCGTCACGGTCGAAGCCGGCGCCACCCGCGGCTGGGAGCGTTACGCCGGGATCGACGGCGCCATTGTGGGCATGCATCGGTTCGGCGCCTCGGCGCCGCTCAAGGACGTCATGAAGGCCTTCGGCTTCACCGCGGAGCACGTCGCCGCGGTCGCCAAGGAGCAGATTGCGAGATGGAAGGACGCATGAATCGGTTGCGGGCGCTCGCGGAACACGGCCAGCAGGTCTGGCTCGATTTCCTGTCGCGCGACATCATCAACAACGGACATCTGCAGCAATTGATCGACCAGGACGGTCTCGCCGGCATCACCGCCAACCCGTCGATCTTCGAGAAGGCGATGGGCGAATCGGCCGCCTACGACGCCGGCATCGCGCGGCTGGTCGGCGACGGCAGCCTGCCGGTCAGCAGAATTTACGAGAAGCTCGCGACGGCGGATATCGCCGCTGCCGCCGACATGCTGCGCCCGCTTTACGACCGCACCGACGGCCGGCGCGGCTTCGTCAGTATCGAGGTGTCGCCGTATCTGGCGATGGACACCGCCGCCACCATGGTGGAAGCGCGGCGGCTGTGGACCGAGGTGCAGCGCGAGAACATTTTCATCAAGGTGCCGGCCACCGCGCCCGGCATTCCGGCAATCCGCGAGCTGCTTGCCGAAGGCATTAACGTCAACATCACGCTGTTGTTCTCGCAAGCGGTCTATGAGGAGGTCGTCGAAGCGTTCTTGGCCGGGCTGGAGACGCGCGTCGCCAAGGGCGCGCCGATCGACCGCATCGCCAGCGTCGCCAGCTTTTTCGTCAGCCGCATCGACACCGCCGCCGACAAGCTGCTCGACGAGGCGGCCGCGCATGCGACGAGCGAAAAGGAACGCGCGGCGCTGCTCGGCCTGCGCGGCAAGGTCGCCATCGCCAACGCCAAGCTCGCTTACCGGCACTGGCAGAAGCGCTTTGCCGGCGCGCGCTGGGAGCGCCTGCAAAAGCTCGGCGCCCGCCCGCAGCAGCTATTGTGGGCCTCGACCGGCACCAAAAACCCGGCCTACAGCGACGTGCTCTACATCGAAGAGCTGATCGGCCCCGACACCGTCAACACCATGCCGGAGACCACCATGGACGCGTTCCGCGACCATGGCACGGTGCGCGAAACCTTGACCGCCGACGTTGATCAAGCCGAGGCGACGCTTGCCGCGCTCGAGCGCGCCGGCATCTCGCTCGACGCCATCACCGCCAAGCTCGTGAGCGACGGCGTCAAGCTGTTCAGCGACGCCTTCGACAAGCTCAACGGCGTGCTCGCCGCAAAACGCCAGCGCATGTTAGGCCCGGCGCACAACAGTCAGAATGCAGCGCTGCCGGAACCGCTCAAGGGCGAAGTCGGCAAGGCCGCCGAGACCTGGCGTTTGCAGGGCAACATCCGCCGGCTCTGGAACGAAGACGCTTCATTGTGGACCGGCCATGACGAGAACGATTGGCTCGGCTGGCTCGACGTCATCGATGCGCAGTTGCGCGACATCCCGAGTCTCACCGAGTTCGCCGAAGAAGTGCAGGCGCGGCCGTTCAAGGACGCGCTTCTGCTCGGCATGGGCGGCTCGAGTCTCGGTCCTGAAGTCTTGGCGGAAAGTCTCGGCTCTGCACGCGGCTTTCCCAAGCTGCATGTTCTGGATTCCACCGACCCGGCGCAGGTCAAGGATTTCGAACAAAAAATCGATCTGGCGCGCACGCTGTTCATCGTGTCCAGCAAATCCGGCACCACGCTCGAGCCGAACGTGCTGATGGACTATTTCTTCGACAAAGCCGCCGCCGTGATCGGCCGCACCGACGCCGGCCGCCATTTCGTCGCCATCACCGATCCCGGCTCGCCGCTGGAAAAAACCGCGAGCCAAAGGAAATTTCATCGCGTCTTTCACGGCGTGCCGAGCATCGGCGGGCGCTACTCGGTGCTGTCGGCGTTCGGCATGGTGCCGCTCGCCGTCATGGGCCGCGACGTCGGCGCGTTTCTCGAATCGGCGCGCGTGATGGCGCGGTCCTGCGGCGACGACGTGCCGCCGGCGCAGAACCCGGGCGTCGAGCTTGGCCTCATCATCGGCACCGCGGCGCGGCTTGGCCGCGACAAGGTCACGGTCGCCGCCTCGCCCTCGCTAGCGTCGTTCGGCGCCTGGACCGAGCAATTGCTAGCGGAATCGACCGGCAAGCACGGTAAGGGCGTGATCCCGATCGGCGACGAGGCGCTCGGCGCGCCGTCGGTCTACGATGCACATCGGCTATTCATCTATGTGCGCGACGACGCCCACGCCGATGCCGCGCAGGATAAAGCGATCGACGCGCTCGAACGCGCCGGCCAGCCCGTGGTGCGCATCGGGCTCAAGTCGCCCGAGCTGATCGCCCAGGAATTCTTCCGCTTCGAGATCGCCACCGCGGTGGCCGGCGCGATGATCGGCATCAACCCGTTCGACCAGCCTGACGTCGAAGCGAGCAAGGTCGCCGCGCGCGAGCTGACCGATGCATACGAAAAGACCGGCGCGCTCGCCGCCGACACGCCTGTGTTCCGGCAGAACGGCATTGCGCTTTTCACCGACGCGCGCAATGCTGCAGCGTTGCGTCAGGCCGGCGCCAACGCCACCTTGGAAAGCTGGCTCGGCGCCCATTTCGCCCGCATCCACGATGGCGACTATTTCGGCGTCCTCGCCTTCATCGAGCGCAACGCGCCCCATGTCCGCGCGCTACAGGACTTGCGCATCGCGGTGCGCGACGCAAAACGCGTCGCCACCTGCCTGCAATTCGGGCCGCGCTTCCTGCACTCGACCGGCCAGGCCTACAAAGGTGGGCCGAACTCGGGCGTATTTCTGCAGATCACCGCGGACGCAGCCTCCGACGTGGCTATACCCAACCGCAAAGCGAGCTTCGGCGTCATCGAGGCCGCGCAGGCGCGCGGCGATTTCCGCGTGCTGGCCGAGCGCGGCCGCCGCGTCTTGCGCGCTCACGTCGGAGCGGATGCCAATGCTGGCCTCGCCGCGCTCACCAAGGCGGCGCGGCTCGCCTTACGATGAGGTCGTCGCATGCAGCTCGGCATGGTGGGTCTCGGCCGCATGGGCGGCAATATCGTGCAGCGGCTCATCCAGCACGGCCATTCCTGCGTCGTCTTTGACAAGAACGCCGACGCGGTGGCGTCGCTCGCCGACAAGGGCGCGACCGGCAGCAAAAATCTCGGCGACCTGGCCAAGAAGTTGATCGCCCCGCGCGCCGTCTGGCTGATGCTGCCAGCCGGCAAGGTGACCGACGACGCGGTCACCGAGCTCGGCAATGTGCTCAGGCCCGGCGACATCGTGATCGACGGCGGCAACTCGTTCTACAAGGACGACGTGCGCCGCGCCCGCGCGCTCAGGCCGAAGGGCATCTATTACATCGATGTCGGAACGAGCGGCGGCGTCTGGGGCCGCGAGCGCGGCTATTGCCTGATGATCGGCGGCGACAAAGACGTGGTCGCTCATCTCGATCCGATTTTTGCGGCGCTCGCGCCCGGCCTCGGCAATATCGAGCGCACGACCGGACGCGACGGCCGCGATCCGCGGCCCGAGCGCGGCTACATGCATTGCGGGCCGAACGGCGCCGGCCATTTCGTCAAGATGATTCACAACGGCATCGAATACGGGCTGATGCAGGCCTATGCGGAAGGCTTCGCCATTCTCGAACGCGCCGATTCGGAGGCGCGGCCGGCCGACGAACGCTACGAGCTCGACGTTGCCGACATCGCCGAAGTGTGGCGCCGCGGCAGCGTGATTTCGTCGTGGCTCCTCGATCTCACCTCGCTCGCGCTCGCCGACGATCCGAAGCTCGAAGCGTTCTCCGGCACCGTCGCCGATTCGGGTGAAGGCCGCTGGACCATCAATACCGCGATCGAGCAGGCGGTGCCGGCGACGGTGCTTTCGGCCGCGCTCTACGCGCGGTTTCGCTCGCGCGACGATCATGGCTTCGCCGATCGGCTGCTCTCGGCCATGCGCAAGGAGTTCGGCGGGCACATCGAACCGAAGAGCTGACGATGGACGTTGTAGCACCAAGTCTCGCCCCTCATGCCGCCGCCGGCCACAGGCTGCGCGCCCCCGATCCTTGCACGTTCATCATCTTCGGTGCCGCCGGCGACCTGACCAAGCGGTTATTGTTGCCCGCGCTCTATAATTTGGCCGCCGCAGGGCTGTTGCCGGAAGACTTCGCCGTCGTCGGCGTCGCCCGGTCGGACATTCCCGATGACGAATTTCGTCGCCAGATGGCCGATGCGCTGCGGCAATTCGCGACCCACGGCGTCGACGCCCACACGCTCGACGACCTGATCGGTCGCTGCCATTACGTGTACGGCGACTTAGACGATCCGGCGACCTACAACCGACTCAAAGCGCGACTGCGCGAAGTCGACCACACCAGCGGCACCCATGACAATTGCTTGTTCTATCTGGCTACGCCGCCGAATTTGTTCGGGCCGATAGCGTGCCATCTCGGCGATGCCGGCTTGGCCGAGCAGTCGGACGGCGTGTGGCGCCGGCTCATCGTCGAAAAACCGTTCGGCTTCGATCTTGCGTCGGCCGCGGCCTTGAATAAGGAGCTGCTGCGCTGCTTTCCGGAAAATCAGATCTACCGCATCGATCATTACCTCGGCAAAGAGACCGTGCAGAACATCATGGTGCTGCGCTTTGCCAACGGCATGTTCGAGCCGATCTGGAATCGCGACCATGTCGACCATGTGCAGATCACGGTGGCTGAGACCGTGTCGGTGGAAAACCGCGGCAAGCTCTACGACCGCACCGGCGCGCTGCGCGACATGGTGCCCAATCATCTGTTCCAGCTCTTGGCGCTGACCGCCATGGAGCCGCCGAGCCACTTCGAGGCCGACGCGGTGCGGAGCGAGAAGCTCAAGGCAATCGAGGCGATCCGCCCGTTGAGCGAAGAGGACGTCTGGTCCGATGTGGTGCGCGGGCAATACACTGCCGGCCGCGTCAAAGGCAAAATGGTGCCGGCGTACCGCGAGGCGCCTGGCGTGGCGCGCGACAGCGTCACCGAGACCTACGTCGCCATGCGGCTTGCGATCGACAACTGGCGCTGGGCCGGCGTGCCGTTCTATCTGCGCACCGGAAAATCGCTCGCCGCCCGCAAGACCGAGATCGCGGTGCGGTTCCGCAGCGCGCCGCTCGCTCTGTTCCGCGACATGCCGGTCGAAAGTTTGGCGCAGAACCTTCTGGTGCTGCGCATCCAGCCCGACGAAGGCGCGGCGCTGCATTTCAACGCCAAGATTCCCGGGCCCGAAGTGCGCATCGAAAACGTGCGCATGAACTTCAAGTATGAAGATTATTTCGATGCCGCGCCGAGCACCGGCTACGAGACGCTGATCTACGACTGCATGATCGGCGACCCGATGCTGTTTCAGCGCGCCGTCGACATCGAGGCCGGCTGGCGCGTGGTCGATCCGATCCTGGCGGCATGGCGCGAAGCGGGCGGCCGCGATCTGCGGCTTTATCCGGCCGGCAGCGAAGGCCCGGCGCCGGCGCAAGATTTACTGGCGGCTGAAAACCGGCAATGGCGGGTGATCGCATGAGCGGCGCGCACCGCCTTTCATTCATCGGAGATTGGTGCAATGGATTTTACCCAACCGGAATTGAGCGCGAATCGACGTCCCGAGCTTGCCGCGACAAAAGTGCAGCCGACGCTGCCGATGATCCTGGTGGTGATGGGCGTGTCCGGCTCCGGCAAGACGACCATCGGCACGCAGCTGGCGCTGGCGCTGCGTTGGGATTTCGAGGACGCCGACTGGTTTCATCCGTCGCGCAATATCGACAAGATGCACGCCGGCATCCCGTTGACCGACGAGGACCGCGCACCGTGGCTGATTGCCATCGCCGACTTCATCGACCGGGCGCGCGTCGCCGGCCAGCATGCGGTGGTGACCTGCTCGGCGCTCAAGCGCCGCTACCGCGCCGTCATCGTCGGCAACCGCCCCGACGTGCGGCTGATCTACCTGAAAGGCGACATGGAGCTCATCGCGCGCCGCATCGCCACGCGGCACGAGCATTTCATGCCGGCGAGCCTGCTGCAGAGCCAGTTTGACGCCCTGGAGGAGCCGGGCCCCGACGAGAACGCGATTGTGGTCTCGATCGCGCCGCGGCCGCGCGAAATCGTCGCCGCGATTCTCGATGCGCTTAAGATGCCAGCTCCGCAAGCGGACGCCGCGCCGAGCCGATGAGCTGCGCGCCGAGCGGGATGCGTTTGAGGGTCGCGTTGCTGATGAAGGTGAAGGCCAGCGTGCCGGCGAACACGATCGGCCACTTGATCACGGCGAACAGCGGCAGCGCCAACAGTGCGAACTGCAGCCAGACCACAAAGACATAGTGCAGCAGATAGAGTCCGTAGGCGTTGCCGCCGAGCGCGCCAAGAAGGCGCGACGGCGCCGCGGCAAAGCGCAGGCTCACGGCGACCAGAAAGAAACAGCCGCAGGCGCAGGCCAGCACGTAGCCGAGATCGGCTGCCGCCTGCACGGCGGTCGGGGCGTTGCCGTCCAACGTGACCGAGCTCAATCCCATCCACAGCGCGAGCGAGGCGAGCGCGGCTGCGAGCCAGCGCCCCCAACGCCGCGCCAGCGGACCGTCCGGCGCGACCAGGCCGCGCTCAAGGCCGCCGACGCCGACGCCGATGCCGGCGAAGAAATAAACTGCGTAATGCAGCGGCCGGCATAATTGGATGGCAAACGGGCCGGCATTGGACCAGGCCCAGGGCGTGAAGGCGAGCGCCAGCGGCACGTAGGCCAGCGCCGACGCGGCGACGAGACAAATAAGATAGCGTCCGACATTGTCGCCGGCCGTTGCGGACCAGCGGCCGAGCGCCGGAATTGCGTTCGGCGCGATACGCGCGATTGCGGCTGCGATCGCGCTCAGCGCCACAAGCTGCCAGAGAAACCACAACGGCCCGACCGGCCAGAACGGCAGCGCGAACAATTTGTCGAGGTAATCCGGCACGCTTGGGTTAAGCGCCGTCACGCTGTAGCTCGGATACGTGGCCAGCGGGATGACGACGAGAATGCCGAACAGAAACGGTACGCCGAGCCGCAGCAGGCGGTCGCGCACGAAGCCAAAATTTCCTTTGCGCAACAGACTCGGCCAGACGAACAGGCCGGACAGGAAGAACATCAGCGACATCAGATAAACGTCCTGCCAGGCGCAGAGCAGGTCGAGGCCGAAGAAGCGATGGTCGTCGACGATCGGGAAGGCGCGCCACGTATAGGGCGGGCTCGAAAAATCGCTCACCGCCGGCGCGAAGCTCAGATAGGCCAGCGCCGAATGAAAGGCCAGCACGATGAGAATGACGATACCGCGCAAGTTGTCGAGGGCGAGGCTCGCACGCGAGCCGGCACGGCGCGACGGCGCAGCCGCCTCATCTCGACCAAAGCGGATCGATTGCAGGAATGCCATGTCAGCCATTTGTCGTCTTCTCGACCAAAAAGGTTTCCGTCTCAAAACCGATAAAATCCGCATCCCGCACGCTCACAATGGCATAACGCCCGGATAGTTCCAGTGTGCCGGGGCGTTTCGGGCCGCCGGCCGCCTCGCCTCCGGCGCGATGGCCGGTCCAAAATGTCTCTAAATCACCGCATTGTCCCCGCAGGTATTGTGCGGCATCAAAGTCGCCATATTGATTCTCTCCGCGATAGAGGGATGGAGGCCTGATGATTGTGCACATGCGAAAGCTCGCTTTTTTGGCAGGATTTTTGGCGCTGGTTGCCGCCGGCAATTCCGCTGCTGCCGCCGAACCGTCGGTGGCCGGCCTGTGGCAGAAGGTCGATGGAGAAACCGGCAAATCGGTCAGTTGGTTCCTGTTTGTTCAGGGCGACGACGGCACCTGGCAGGGCGTCATCGCCAAATATTTTCTTCGTCCGGGCGACCGGCCGGATCAGGTCTGTTCGCACTGCCGCGACGACCGCCACAACCAGCCGTTGCTCGGCCTGCCGCTCATTCGCGGCATGAAACAGGAGCAGAACGGACTGACTTACGAGGACGGCAATATCCTCGATCCACGCGACGGCAACACCTACAACGCCATGATGAGGGTTAGCCCCGACGGCCAGACGCTGACGGTGCGCGGCTATCTGGGCATCGCGCTGTTCGGCCGCGACGAGGTTTGGCAGCGCCTGCCCGACAGCGCGATCAAGGAGCTCGACCCGGTCGTCATCGCGCGCTATCTGCCCGGGCACGCTGCGCCGCATAAGCAGAGCGGACTTCGGCATTCCGAAAATGCCGCGGCTTCGATGAGCCCCGCGCGTTAGGTGCGCGCGGCGCTCCGCCGCCGCGTCAATCTGCGCCGACGCCGAATTCACAGCCCGGCTGCGCGTAGCGATAACGGGACACGCCGTAACGATCGTGCTCAATCACCGGCCGGCAGCGCGCGGCCCAGCGCTTGTCGCGCTCCTTGGCGCGCGCGATCGCGGCTTCATCGAGCGGCTGCGGCACGAACCGCACGTACGGATCGCCGGCCGGCGCCCAACGGCTCACACAGTTGATCGAAGATCCGGAGGCGACACAGCCGCCGCTCTCGACCATTGGCAGCTCTTGGGCCTGCGCTGCCGCCAAACCGGCGCACCAGAACAGCGCGGCAAGCGCAAGCGCTGTGCCGACAACGCTCGCCGATCGTGCCGGCCGCTTCGCGAAAGCAAACTGGAAAGTCAACACCGCACGCTCCATCGCGCGTTTCGCGATCCGCCCTGGACCGTTCACGCTGTTTTTTAACGACGTTGCGCGCGCACATTCCGGCTGCGTTTCGGAACATGCGGCCAGCGCCGCCTGCGACGGAGCAACCGTGATGCCAGCCGAGGTGATCTGATTTGGGACAGGTCGGGCGATGTTTGATTGACGGTTTGGCACGCAATCGTCATCGCGGTCTGACGGTCATCGGCGTTTACCGTTCATCTCATCCTGGAGGTGAACTGGCTTCACCTTCGCACGATGAAAGACACCGGCCGCTGCCGGCGCTCCCATTTGCGCCGTTGCAGCTCGGGAACGTCGTCGGCCGCTTGCGGATAGCCGAGGCAGAAATAGCCGATGAATTTCCAATGCGCCGGCACGTTAAGGATTGTCACGACCTCTCGTGGATCGAGGATCGAGACCCAGCCCATGCCGATGCCCTGCGCACGCGCCGCGAGCCAGATTGTGTGCACGGCGGTGACCGCCGAATATTCGATCATCTCCGGCATGGTGCGCCGCCCGAGGAGATGACCTTGCGGCGTGGCGCGGTCGGCGAACACGGCGACGTGGCACGGCGCCTCGTCGAGGCCGGCGAGCTTGAGCCGGGCATAGCGCGCCGCGCGCATCCGGCTTTGCGCGGCGAGCGCCTGCGCGTTGCACGCTTCGAAATTGCGCCGGATCGCCGCGCGCCGCGCCGCATCCTCGACGACGACAAAGCGCCACGGCTCGCTTAAGCCCACCGAGGGCGCAAGACACGCGAGCTCAATCAGCGCATCCAGCGCGCCGCGCGGCAGCGGATCGCGCCGGAAACGCCGCACGTCGCGGCGCCAGACCAAAAGATCGCGCAAGCGGCCGCGGAATGCCGCATCGAACTTGGCCGCCCGCCTTTTTGCAGCGGGGTTTTTGCTCGGCGAGCGTGGTCGCGCTGCCATGCTGCTCAGTCGATGCGGCGGAACGCGGCAAGCGCGCGCTGCAACCGCCGCCAGGCGTCCGCATCGGCCGGCAGGCCGAAACGCAGCCACTCCGTTTGGTCCGGGAAACGCCGCACCAAAATACCGGCGCGCCCGAGGTGATCGAACAACGCGGGCGCGCGTGGCGCGCGCGCCAGCCGGAACAGACTGGTGCCCCCGACAATGTCGAGAGCGGGGCCAGTCAGCATCGCGTCGAGCTTCTTGGCCGCCGCCGCCAGCCGCTTGCGCGTTCGCTCGATCCAGGTTTTATCGGCGAGCGCCGCGGCGCCGATGGCGAGCGCCGGACCCGAGACCGCCCAGGGACCGAGGACCGCTGCGATGCGCGCGGCAAGCTGCGGCGCGGCGAGCGCAAAGCCGAGGCGCAGCCCGGCGAGCCCAAAAAATTTGCCGAACGAGCGCAGCACGACGACATTGCCGATCGCCACGTCGGGCGCCAGGCTTTCGCCCGCCGGCCCCACGTCCATGAAGGCTTCGTCGACCACGAGAAGACCGCCCCGCGCGCGCAAACGTTTGGCCAGCGCGATCAGGTCGTTGCGCGCGAACAGGCGGCCGTCGGGATTGTTGGGATTGCCGACCAACACGAGCCGCGCGTCAGCGGCCGCAGCGATGTCGCGCACAGCGACCACGTCATGTCCGGCGAGCGCCGCGGCGCGCGCGAACTCGCCATAGCTCGGCGTCACGACAGCGGCACGACCCGGCGGCGCCAATCGCGCGACGATGGGCAGCAGAATTTGCGTGCCGGGCGCGCACCCGATATGCGCGGCCGAAGGCGCGCCATAGGCCTGCGCGGCGGCTTCGGCCAGCGCGTCGCTCGCGTCGGCGTCCGGCAGACGGGCAAAAGCATCGGCCGGCAAGCGCGGCAGCCGGTATGGATGAGGATTGATTCCCGTCGACAGGTCGACGAATGGTTTTGCCGCGGCGGGAAACCGCCGCCGCGCGGCGGCAAGGTCGCCGCCGTGAGTGAGCGGTTCGGTTGCCGCGTCGAGGGCCAACATGGCGGTCGCGCTTACATTTTTGCTCGCACTCTTGCTTGCACTCTTGGCCATGCTGATCGAGCTCGCCATCGGCTATCCGGAGCGCGTGCTGCGCGCCATCGGCCATCCGGTGACGTGGATGGGCGCGTTGATCGGCGCACTCGATCGCCTGCTCAACAGAAAGCCGGCCGCGCGCGCCGATGGCATTGTCGCCGTGCTGATCCTTATATTGGTCGTCGGCGCTGTCGCAGTCGTGCTGCAATGGGCGTTGCTTCGCCTGTCGTTCGGTCTGCCGCTCGTCGCGTTGCTCGCCAGCACTTTGCTGGCGCAGCGCAGCCTGCACCGCCACGTCGCCGACGTGGCGGCGGCGCTCGACAACGACGGCGTAGCCGGGGGCCGCCGCGCCGTTGCCCGCATCGTCGGCCGCGATACCGAAACGCTCGACGAAGCCGGCGTCGCGCGGGCCGCGATCGAAAGTTTGGCCGAGAATTTTTCCGACGGCGTGGTCGCGCCGGTATTTTGGCTCGGCATTGCCGGACTCCCAGGGGCCGCACTCTACAAGGCGATCAACACCGCCGACAGTATGATCGGTCATCGCACGCCGCGCCATGCGGCGTTCGGCTGGGCGGCGGCGCGGCTCGACGACTTGGTCAATCTGCCGGCGTCGCGGCTTGCCGCGCTGCTGATCGTCGCGGCGGCGGCCCTGAGCGGCGAAAATTCGGTACGACAGGCGTGGCGCGCCGTATTGCGCGACGCGCCAAAGCATCGGTCGCCCAATGCCGGCTATCCGGAAGCCGCCATGGCCGGCGCGCTCGGCCTGTCGCTCGCCGGTCCCCGCCTCTATGGCGGCGAGCGCGCCGAAGATGCGTTCATGGGCGACGGCCGGCGCGACGCCAACGCCGACGATATTCGTCGCGCGCTCAAACTTTACCGCGGCGCCGACGCCATGCTGCTGGCGCTGGTCGCGATCTTGGCGGCGATTCTCATCGCGCTAATTTGAGCAGGCGATCGAGATCGAGATGCGCGGCAAGGTGCGCAGCGAGCGCATCGAGCGTTTGCTCGATCGACGCCTCGTAGGCAAAATCGCCTGGCGCGGCGGCAAAGCGCGCGAGCCACGCCGCGCGCTGGCGATCGTCGGCAAACAGGCCGTGGACATAAGTGCCGATCACGCGGCCGTCGGTGGACACGGCGCCGTCCGCCGCTCCGTCGTCGAGCCGCGCGAACGGCCGCGCGCAATCAGATCCATCGGTCACGCCGATGTGCATCTCGTAGCCGGCAAATGGCGCGCCGTCGCAGGTCGTGCCGCACACCGCTTCGAGCCGCTTGTGCGGCACCAGCGTCGTCGACACGTCGAGCAAGCCGAGGCCCGCGACGATCGCGGGCGGTCCTTCGATGCCGTCCGGGTCGGCAACGCTTTGGCCCAGCATCTGATAGCCGCCGCACAGGCCGAGAACGACGCCGCCGCGGCGCCGATGGGCGGCGATGTCGACATCGAAGCCGGCGGCGCGCAGCGCCGTCAGATCGGCGATCGTGGCTTTCGAACCAGGCAGCACGACCAGATCGGCGTCGCCCGGTAATGCCTTGCCGGGCCGCACGCGCACAAGCTCGACGTTGGGCTCGGCCTCGAGCGGATCGATATCATCAAAATTGGCGATGTGCGGCAGGATCGGCACCGCGATGCGGAGGCGCTTTCCTTCCTTCCCCGCCTCGTGGGGGAGTAAAGTGCGCTCCAGCGTCAGCGCGTCCTCCGCGGGCAGCATGCGTGCCTGCGGAAAGAACGGCACCAGGCCGAGCGGCTGCCATCCGGTGAGCGCGGCGATGCGTTCCATGCCGACAGCAAACAAAGCCGGATCGCCGCGAAATTTGTTGACGATGAAGCCGCGGATCAGCGCCGCGTCTTCGGCCGCCAGCACCGCCTTGGTGCCGATCAAGCTCGCGATTACGCCGCCGCGGTCGATGTCGCCGATGAGAATCACCGGCACGTTTGCGGCCCGCGCAAAGCCCATATTGGCGATGTCGTTGTCGCGCAGATTCACCTCGGCAGCACTGCCGGCGCCTTCGACCAGCACCAGGTCGGCTTGGCCACGCAGCCGCGTAAAACTGTCGAGCACGAACGGCATCAGGTCGCGTTTTAAGTGCTGGTACGCCGCCGCCTTGGCGCTGCCGAACACGCGACCCTGCACCACGATCTGCGCCCCGATCTCGCTCTGCGGCTTGAGCAGCACCGGATTGAAGTGCACGCTCGGCGCAACGCGCGCGGCGCGCGCCTGCAGCGCCTGGGCGCGGCCGATCTCGCCGCCGTCGGCCGTCACTGCGGCATTGTTCGACATGTTCTGCGGCTTGAAGGGCCGCACATTGAGGCCGCGCAACGTGAAGGCCCGCGCGAGCCCGGCGACGATCAGCGACTTGCCGACGTCGGAGCCGGTGCCCTGAAACATCAGCGCCGCGGCCGCCATCGCCTCAGTACTCGATTCCGGCCTGCGCCTTCACGCCGGCGGCGAAGTGATGCTTGATGAGCGTCATCTCGGTGACGAGGTCGGCGGCAGCGGTCAGTTCCGGCTTAGCGTTGCGCCCGGTCACGACCACGTGCAGATCCGGCCGCCGCCCGGTGAGCGCCGCCAGCACCGTTGCGAGATCGAGATAATCGTAGCGCAGCGCGATGTTCAGCTCATCGAGGATGACGAGCGACAAACTCGAGTCATCCATCAGTTCGCGCGCCTTGGTGAAGGCGCGTTCGGCCGCTGCGACGTCGCGAGCGCGGTCCTGGGTTTCCCAGGTAAAGCCCTCGCCCATGGTGTACCAGACGAGCTGATCGCCGAAGCGCGCGAGCGCGTCGCGCTCGGCCGAATGCCAGGCGCCCTTGATGAACTGCACGACGCCGACGCGGTGGCCGCGGCCGAGCATGCGCAGCGCCAGCCCGAACGCCGCCGTCGATTTGCCCTTGCCGGGGCCGGTGTGCACGATGAGCAAGCCCTTCTCGATAGTCTTTTGCGCCACCTCGGCGTCCTGCACCGCCTTGCGCTTGACCATCTTGGCGCGGTGCCGCTCGGCTTCGCCGGTTTCGGTCTTTCTCGTCGTCTCGCTCATGATGCGTCCTTCGCGGCCTCTTTCAGAACAAGCGGCAGGCCCGCCACCATGAGAATGACGCGGTCGGCGCGCGCCGCGATGCGCTGGTTGAGCAGGCCCTGCCGATCGCGAAAGCGCCGGCCGAGCGGATGATCCGGCACGACGCCGAAGCCGACTTCGTTGGCGACCAGCACCACCGGCGCGGACACCGCTTGCAGCGACAGCTCGAGCCGGTCGATTTCGGCGTCCACGTCGGCTTCTGCCAGCATCAGGTTCGACAGCCACAGCGTCAAGCAATCGACCAGCACCGGCGCGTCGCCGCAGGAAGCAAGCGCCCGCGCAACATCGCGCGGCGCCTCGACGGTGTGCCACGACGCGGCGCGGCGCGCGCGATGCGCCTCGATGCGCGCCGCCATCTCGGCATCGCCCGCCGCCGCCGTCGCGATGTAGAACCACGGCGGCGGCAGTGCGGTGGTCAAGCTCTCGGCATAGCGGCTCTTGCCCGAGCGGGCGCCGCCGAGCACGAACGTGAGTTTCGCTTCGCCGCTCATCGCTGTGACTTCCTCGGGCACCAGATTGACAGCCCGGCGGCGCGAAATCTATCGTTGGGGCATCGACGGTCCCTCGCAAGGGGGTGAAGAAGGGAATGCGGTGCGGAACAAGAGTTCCCAATCCGCAGCTGTCCCCGCAACTGTAAGCGGCTAGCCCGTACCACGAAAGCCACTGGGTCGCTCGATCCGGGAAGGCGGCAACGGGCGGTGAACCGCGAGCCAGGAGACCTGCCGTCGGTGGTGTCGACGCGACTAACATCGGCCGGGGTGTGCCGATGGATGATCCGAAGGCGGCAAAAACCTTCGGTCCTCGCTCGCGGCGACGGCAGACGGCAAGCGGCCGTACCCGCGAGGACCTTCAATGCGCACGTTCCTGAAATCCGCGATCAATGACGCGCCGTCGGACCGGCGCGCGCAGATCGCCGCGATCTACATCATCTTGCTGGCCGTCAATGCGCTGGCCTGGACCTGGGCGCTGATCGCGCTGGCGGACCGGCCGACGCTGCTCGGCACTGCCTTTCTGGCCTACGTGCTCGGGCTGCGCCACGCGGTCGATGCCGACCACATCGCCGCGATCGACAACGTCGTGCGCAAGTTGATGCAAGAAGGCAAGCGGCCGTTCGGTGTCGGCCTGTTCTTCTCGCTCGGCCATTCGCTGGCGATCACGCTCGCGGTCGCCGGCATCGCGGGCGCCGCCTTTGCGCTGCAAGGCCGCTTCGCCGCGTTCAAATCCGTCGGCAGCGTGATCAGCACCGGCACCTCGGCATTTTTTCTGCTCGCCATCGCGGCGATCAATCTGGTCATTCTGCGCGGCGTTTGGAAAACCTTTGTGCAAGCGCGCCGCGGCGAGCCGGTTGCCGACCACGAGCTCAACGCCTTGCTCGCCGGCCGCGGCCTGGTCGCCCGCGTCTTCCGGCCGCTGTTCCGCATCGTCTCGCGCAGCTGGCAGATGCTGCCGATCGGCTTTCTGTTCGGCCTCGGTTTCGATACCGCGACCGAGATCAGCCTGTTCACCGTCGCCGCGAGTGAGGCCTCCGGCGGCATGTCATTCGCCACGGTGCTGATTTTCCCGGCTCTGTTCACGGCCGGGATGATGCTCGTCGACACCACCGACAGCGTGCTGATGGTCGGCGCCTATGGCTGGGCCTTCCTCAATCCGATCCGCAAGATTTGGTACAACCTCACCATCACCGCAGTATCGGTGGTCGTGGCGCTGGTCATCGGCGGCGTCGAAGCGCTCGGCCTCATCGCCGACAAGCTCAACCTGCAAGGCGCGTTCTGGAATGCGGTCGGCGCGCTCAACGGCGGGCTTGCCAGCTTGGGCTACCTCGTCATCGTCATTTTCATCGCCAGCTGGGCGGTTTCGTATCTGATCTACCGCTGGCAGGGCTTTGACCGGCTCGTTGCCGAACGGCGGATCGTGCCATGACCAGCGCATCCGAAACGTTGGCGCCGCTTGTCTACGTTTGCATCACTTGCCGGGCGGCGAGCGAGCCGGATCAACAGCCGCGTGCGGGCGAGCTCCTGGCGGCGGCGACCGAGCGCGCCGCAGCCGGCACCGAAGTCGAGGTGCGGCGGCTGCGCTGCCTCGCCAATTGCACGCGCGGCCCGAGCGCCGCCATGCGCGCCGGCGGCTCGTGGACCTACGTGTTCGGCGGCCTCGACCCGACCTGCGGCGAAGCTTTGGTCGCCGGCGCGCGGCTTCTGGCCGGCGACGCCAACGGCATTTTGCCGTGGCGCGGCCGGCCCGAGCCGCTCAAGGGCCGCTTGATCGCCCGCGTTCCTCCGCTCGGCTTCACGGAGACCGACCTATGACCGAGATCACCGGCTCGCTCGCGCGCGTGCCCTGCACCATCGTCACCGGCTTTTTGGGCGCCGGCAAAACCACGCTGATCCGCCACGTGCTTGGCAACGCGCAGGGCCGGCGGCTCGCGGTCATCGTCAATGAGTTTGGCGATGTCGGCATCGATGGCGAGATTCTCAAAGGTTGCGGCAACGCTGCATGTCCGGAGGAGAACATCGTCGAGCTCGCCAACGGCTGTTTGTGCTGCACCGTTGCCGACGAATTCGTGCCGGCGCTCGACGCCGTCTTGTCGCGCGACGGCGTCGAGCACATCGTCATCGAGACTTCCGGCCTCGCGCTGCCAAAGCCGCTGGTTCAGGCGTTTGCCTGGCCGGCGATCAAGAGCCGCGTCACCGTCGACGGCGTCGTCGTGGTGGTCGATGGCGCTGCGCTCGCCGACGGCCGCGTCGCCAACGATGTCGCCGCCCTGGCGCAGCAGCGCAACGCCGACCCGGCGCTCGTCCACGACGATCCGATCGAGGAAGTCTTTCAGGATCAAATTGCCTGCGCCGACCTCGTCGTGCTGAACAAACGCGACCTGCTCGATGAAACCGGCCTCGCCAAGGCGCAGGCGGCGATCACCGGCGCGCTACCGCGCCGGGTCAAGACCATCGCGGTCGCCGACGGCAGGGTCGATGCGGCGCTGTTGCTCGGGCTCGGAATCGGCACCGAGGCCGATATCGAAAATCGCCGCACCTTGCACGACGACGTACTCGAACACGACCATGACGATTTCGATTCCTTCGTCGTGCCGGTCGGCGAAGTTGCCGAGCCGTCGGCGCTCGCTTCGCGCGTCGCCGCGGCGGCGGAAAAATTCGACGTGCTCCGTGTAAAGGGTTTTGCGGCGGTCGCCGGCAAGCCGCTGCGCCTTCTGGTGCAGGCGGTCGGCGGCCGCGTCACCCATCAATACGACCGGCCGTGGCGTGCCGCCGAGGCGCGCCAGGGCCGGCTCGTAGTGATCGGACTGAAAGGCCTCGATCGCGCAGCGGTGACGCGCGCGCTCGCCGGGTAGCGGAGCCAGGCGATGCATCTGCTCACGACCAGTTCGACCAGTCTTGACGACATCGTCGAAGCGGTCGATCTCGGCCAGCCGCCGGGCGATATCGCCGTGCTGTCGTTCGCCGACAGCGATCTCGCCGGGCTTGCCGCCGCTTGGGCGATCGAATGCGACGCGCTGCCGAGCGTGCGGCTCGCGCATTTGCGCGAGCTGCGCCATCCCATGTCGGTCGATATTTGGATCGACCGCGTCGGCGCGCACGCCAAGATCATCGTCGTCCGCCTGCTCGGCGGACTCGACTGGTGGCGCTACGGCGTCGAGCGGCTCGCCGCACTGGCGCGCGAACACGACATTGCGCTCGCGCTACTGCCCGGCGAGGATCGCGACGATGCGCGGCTTGCCGCGGCCTCGACCTTGCCGCGCGACGAGCTCGCTCTGCTGCTGCACTATTTCCGCGAAGGCGGCCGCGAGAACTTGCGCGCGCTGTTGCGCCGACTGGCGCGCCATGTCGGCGCCGATATCGAAGCGCCGGCGCCGCGACCGGTGCCGCGCTGCGCCGGCTATTTGCCACGCGAAGGCGCGGTTGAGGTGGAGCGGCTGGTTACGCTTGCGCAACCCATCGTGCTGATTCTCTTCTACCGCGCCACGCTTCTGGCGGCCGATACGGCGCCGGTCGACGCGCTGTGCGCGGCGCTCGCCGCGCGCGGACTTACGCCGGCGCCGCTCGTGGTGCCGAGCTTGAAGGATGAACAGGCGGCGCGGTTTTTGCGCGAGGCGTTCGCAAACCTTCGCCCCGCCGTCATCGTCACTATGACTGCGTTCGCCGTCGGCCAAAAAGACGGCGATCCGACAGTGCTCGACGCAGCCGACGTGCCGGTGCTGCAGATCATCAGCGCCGCGACCAAGCGCGCGGCGTGGCGCGAGGGCCCGCGCGGGCTCGGCGCCGCTGATCTGGCGATGCACGTGGTGCTCCCCGAGCTCGACGGCCGCATTCTCTTGGGCGCCATCGCGTTCAAGGAGCCGCTGCCGAAGAACGACGCGCTCGCCTTCATCGCGCTGGCGAGCCGTCCCGAACCGGACCGCGTCGCCATGGCGGCGGACCGCATCGCGGCGCTGGTGCATCTGCGCGCACGGTCGCGCGAAAAACGGCACGTCGCGGTCCTGATGCCGGACTATCCTGGTGCGCCGGGCCGCACCGGCTACGCGGTCGGGCTCGACGTGCCGGCGAGCGTTGTGGCGCTGCTGGGCGACCTGAAAGACGCTGGATATACGATCGAGAACACGCCGACAGAAGCGCGCGATTTGCTCGATGCCCTCGGCGCCGGCGACGACGAAGCCGCGCTTTCGCTCGCGCATTATCGCGATCTGCTCGCACGTGTGCCGGCGGCGGCAGCGGCGCGCATGCACGAGGCATGGGGCGAGCCGGCCGACGATCCTGATATGCGCGACGGCGCGTTTCGCTTTCGCGCCCGGCGCTACGGCAACATCTTCGTCGCGCTGCCGCCCGATCGCGGCCGCGCCGCCGCGCGCCGCGCCGATTATCACGATCCGGCGCTGCCGCCGCGCCATGCGCTCGTCGCTTTCGGGCTATGGCTGCAGCACATCGCGCGCGTCGATGCGCTGATCCACATGGGCGCGCATGGCACGCTGGAATGGCTGCCCGGCAAGACCGTGGCGCTGTCGGCCGAATGTTTTCCGGAAATCGTCACCGGCGCGCTGCCGGTGATCTATCCGTTCATCGTCAGCAATCCGGGCGAAGCCGCCCAGGCCAAGCGCCGCATCGCCGGATTGACCATCGGTCATCTGCCGCCGCCGCTTGTCGCCGGCGGCGCGCTTTCCGGCGACGCGCGCGAGCTCGAGCGTCTGATCGACGAATATGCGCAAGCCGACGGGCTCGACCGCCGCCGCCGCGAAAAGCTGGCGCAGCTCATCGTCGAGACCGCCCAAGCGAGCGGCATGGCGCGCGAAGCGGGCCTCGCCGGCACCTGCGAAAGCGACGACGCGCTGCGCCGCATCGACGCCTGGCTGTGCGATCTCAAAGACCTCACCGTCAAGGACGGCCTGCACGTTTACGGCCGCGCGCCCGCAGCCGTCGACGACCCGCTCTGGCGGGTGAGCGCCGCCGCCGAGCGCGACGCGCTGATCGCCGCGCTCGACGGCCGCCGCGTCGCGCCAGGCCCGGCCGGCGCGCCGGCGCGCGGGCGGCGCGACGTGCTGCCGACTGGGCGCAATCTGTTCACCGCCGATCCGCGCAACCTTCCGACGCCGACCGCCATGGATTTCGGCCGGCTCGCCGCCGACGAGATCGTGCGCGCGCATCTGCAAAACCACGGCGAACCGCCGCGCGCGGTGATCGTCGACCTGTGGGGCAGCGCCACCTTGCGCACCGGCGGCGAGACCATCGCGCAGGGCTTTGCGCTGATGGGTTGTCGGCCGATTTGGGAGCCGGCGACCGGGCGCATCACCGGCGTCGAAGTGTTGCCGACCGCCGCGATCGGCCGGCCGCGCGTCGATGTGACGTGGCGCATCTCAGGACTGTTTCGCGATTTGTTTGCGGCACAGATTGCGCTGATCGACGCCGCCGTGCAGGCCGTCGCGGCGCGCGACGAGACCGACGACGACAATCCGCTCGCCGCCGCGCGCCGCACTGACGGCGCGGCACGGCTCGACCGCATTTTCGGCAACGCGCCTGGCAGCTACGGCGCCGGCGTCGAGGATGGATTGGAGCGCGCCGAGGATCGCGATGCGATCGGCGCGGCATATCTGGCCGCGGTGTCGCATGCCTATGGCGGCGCCGCCGGCGAAGGCGGCGCCGCGCCCGCCGCGTTCGCACAGCGCATCGCCGGGGCCGACGTTTTGCTGCATGCCGGCGACGATCCGGGCCGCGATTTCCTCGAAGGCGGCGAGGATGCGGCGTTCGTCGGCGGCTTCGCCGCCGCCGCAAAACTGCTCGGCCGCGCCGTCGATCTCGTCATGCTCGACGTCACCGATCCGCAGCGGCCGCGCGCCCGGCCGCTTGCCGCGGCGCTGGCCCGCATCGTGCGCGGCCGCGCCGTCAATCCGCGTTTCATCGCCGGGCAGATGCGCCACGGCCCGCGCGGCGCCGCCGAGCTCGCCGAAACCGTCGACCGTTTGGCCGCGTTCGCCGCCACGACCGATGCGGTTTCCGGCGAATTGTTTGATCTTTTGTACGACGCCTACGTGGCTGATTCCACGGTGCGCGATTTTCTGCTGCGCGAAAATCAAGAAGCCGCGCGCGCCATCGCCGAGCAGCTCGATGCAACGCGCCGCCGCGGCTTTTGGCATCCCCGCCGCAACGACGTCGACGCGGGGCTCGCAGCGCTGCGCGCCGCTTCCTTTCCCTCCCCCCTTGCGGGGGAGGATAGGGACAGGAGTCGTGAGGATCCGCTATGCGCGTGACCTGCCTCCCGACCCCCACCCGCGACCCCTCCCCGCAAGGGGGAGGGGCGCAGACGCAGCGCCGCGGCGTGTGCCCGGGATTGTCGGCGCCGCTGCCGACCGGGGACGGGTTGTTGGTGCGCATGCGGCCGCTCGACGCCATGCCCATCGCCGCGTTCAGCAGGCTGTGTGCCCTGGCGGCAGAGCACGGCAACGGCATCGTCGAAATCACCGCACGCGGCAGCATTCAGGTGCGCGGACTTAGCGCCGCGTCCGCGCCACGCTTTGCCGCCGACGTCGCCGCACTCGGCATCGCAGCGCAAGACGGCGTTCCGATTCTGACAAATCCGCTGGCCGGACTGGCGCCGGATGACATCATTGATGCGGTAGCTTTTGCCGCAGAGCTCCGCCGAGCGTTGGCGCGTCAATCATTTGCCGCCAAGTTAAGCCCAAAAATTTCCGTCGCGATCGACGGCGGCGGCGCGTTCACCCTCGATGCCGTCGCCGCGGACATTCGGCTGCGTGCCGCGCAAAGGCATGCGGAGCAAATATTTCAGATCAGCGTCGGTGGCGATGCCGCGAGCGCAGCGCCGCTCGGCTGGGTAGCCGTTGGCGACGGCACAGAGGCAGCCACGCGCCTTCTCGACGAATTGGCCAAACGCGGGCGCAACGCGCGGGCGCGCGAGATTGTCAGAAACGAAGGAATTGCCCCGTTCCATGCCGCCGTTGCCGACCTTTTGCGTGGCGAAGCCACACCAAGCGTCACGCAGCCTCCTTCCGAAGTCATTGGCACACATCGTTTGCGTGACGGATCGTACGCGTGTGGCGTCGCCCTCCCCTTCGGCCACGCCGATGCTTCGTTGCTGCAACGTTTGATCCAGTCTGCCGAACAGGCTGCCGCAAGCGGCGTGATTGCAGCTCCCGGCCGCACGCTCATTGCGGTCGGCCTTGCGCCCGCCAAGGTCTCCGATTTCACTATCCAAGCCGAGCAACTCGGCTTCATCGCCCGCGCCGGCGATCCGCGCCGCTGCGTCATCGCCTGCGCGGGAGCGCCGTTCTGCACCTCCGGACAGATTGCGACCCGCGCCATCGCGCCGCGCATTGCCGAGACTGCGGCGCGCCTCGACGCCGGCTTTGTCACGATCCATCTGTCCGGCTGCGCCAAGGGCTGCGCTCATCCTAAAAAAGCGGAGCTCACGATTGTCGGCTCGCCGCAGGGATGCGCGCTCGTGGCCGATGGCTCAACGCAAGATGCGCCGTTCGCCGTGGTCGCGATGGACGAATTGGCAGCCGCGGTTGCTCATTATGGGCGCGCGCCAAACAAATGCGAGGCGCGTGATGGCTGATCGCGCCGCTTATCTGCGTGACGGTGCGGCGATCTACCAGCGCTCGTTCGCCATCATCCGCGCCGAGGCGGATCTGTCGCGCTTTTCCAGCGACGAAGCGGAGATTGCGGTGCGCATGATCCACGCCTGCGGCCAGGTCGAGCTGGCGCAGCATATCGTGTTCCGCGGCGATCTCGTCGCCGCGGCGCGCGGCGCGCTCACAGCCGGTGCGCCGATTTTCTGCGACTCAGAGATGGTGGCGCACGGCATCACCCGGGTGCGGCTGCCGGCACGCAATGACGTAATCTGCACGTTGAACGACCCACGCGTGCCGACGCTGGCGCAACAAAACGGCACCACGCGCTCGGCGGCGGCGCTCGACTTTTGGCGCGACCGGCTGGCCGGCGCGGTGGTTGCGATCGGCAATGCGCCGACGGCGCTGTTTCGTTTGCTGGAGTTGATCGATTCCGGCGCGGAAAAGCCGGCCGCGATCGTCGGCATTCCGGTCGGCTTCGTCGGCGCCATCGAAGCAAAGGCGATGCTCGTGGACAATCCGCACGGCGTGCCTTTCGTCACCGTGCGTGGCAGGATCGGCGGCAGCGCCATCACCGCAGCGGCGATCAACGCGCTGTCGAGGGCCGGGATATGAGCCGCGCAGGCAAGCTGATCGGCGCCGGCGTCGGCCCGGGCGATCCCGAGCTGATGACCTTGAAGGCGGCGCGCGCGCTGCGCGACGCCGACGTGGTGGCGTTCTTCGCCAAGCGCGGTGCGTCGAGCCACGCGCGGAAGATCGCAGCGCCGCATTTGCGCGGCGGCGTCACCGAGCTGCCGCTGATCTATCCGGTCACCACCGAAATTCCGAAATGCAGCGCCGGCTATCGCGAGGCGTTGTGCGCCTTCTACGACGATGCCGCCGGCAAGATCGCGCAAGAACTCGACGCCGGACACAACGTCGTCGTGCTGTGCGAAGGCGATCCGCTGTTCTACGGCTCCTACATGCACGTGCACGCGCGGCTGGCGCCGCGTTTTGCCGCCGAAATCGTCGCCGGCGTCACCGGCATGTCGGGCTGCTGGTCGGCGGCGGCGACACCGATGGCGCAGGGCGACGACGTGTTCACCGTGCTGCCGGCGACCTTGCCGGAAGCCGAGTTGGCGCGGCGCCTCGCTGATGCCGACGCCGCCGTGGTGATGAAGATCGGCCGGCATTTGCCGAAGGTGCGGCGCGCCCTGCAATGCAGCGGCCGGCTTGGCCGCGCGCTCTATGTCGAACGCGGCACCATGGCCGACGCAAAGTTGCTGCCGCTTGCGGCGAAGGCGGATGACGACGCGCCGTATTTCGCGATGGTGCTGGTGCCCGGCTGGGAGCGGCGGCCATGAGCGACATGAGCGGGCATCTCGCCGTCATCGGCTTGGGGCCAGGCGATGCGCGCTATCTCACCGGCGAAGCGGCGGTGGCGCTCGCAGCTGCGCAGGCGCTGTACGGTTACGGTCAGTATCTCGACCGCGTGCCGGTACACGACGGCCAGACCCGCCATTCAAGCGACAATCGCGAAGAGCGGGCGCGCGCCGCCGCCGCGCTCGAACACGCCGCACGCGGCGCGCGCGTCGCCATCGTGTCGGGGGGCGATCCCGGCGTATTCGCCATGGCGGCCGCGGTATGCGAACAGATCGAAACCGGGCCGGAGATTTGGCGCCGCCTCGACGTGACGGTCGTGCCCGGCATCACCGCCATGCTCGCGGTCGCGGCGCGGATCGGCGCGCCGCTCGGCCACGATTTCTGCGCGCTGTCGCTGTCGGACAATCTAAAACCCTGGGAGCTGATCGAACGGCGGCTCGATGCCGCGGCGGGCGCCGGCTTTGTCATCGCGCTCTACAATCCGGTGTCGCGGGCGCGGCCGTGGCAGTTCGGCGCCGCCATCGAACGCCTGCGCCGGCATCTGCCGGAGGCGACGCCGGTCGTGTTCGGCCGCGCCGTCGGTCGCCCGAACGAAGCACTGAACGTCACTACGCTTGCGCAGGCGGAGCGAAATCCCGCCGACATGGCAACCCTCGTCATCGTCGGTTCGCGCGAGACGCGCATCATCGCAAGGCCCGGACTGCCGCCGCTGGTCTACACGCCGCGTGCCGCTGCCGAGGTGAGCGCATGATCGAGCCACGCCAGCGCTTCGTCGACGCTGTGGACCGCGGCTCGATCGGGCGGCGCCGGCCGCGGCAGCATGATCACCGCAACGCCGAGCGCGCGCGCCGCTTCGATCTTGCCGTAGGTGGCGGCGCCGCCGCTGTTCTTGGCGATGACGACCTCTATTCGATGCGCGGTCATGAGCGCGCGCTCGTCGGCTGCTGCGAAAGGGCCTCGGGCCGTGACATAATGCGCGTGCGGCAGAGCGAGCGGCGGCTCGACCGGATCGACGCTGCGGATCAGATAATGATGCTGCGGCGCGCTTTGCAACGGTGCCAGTTCGTTGCGGCCGAGCGTGACAAAAGCGCGCCGCGGTGCCTTTCCCAACGCCTCGACTGCAGCCGATACGTCGTTCACTTCGGTCCAGCGGTCGCCATCAACCGCCGTCCACGGCAGCCGCTGCAAAGCGATCAGAGGCACCCGCGCCGTGTGTGCGGCCGCGACTGCATTGGCCGAAATGACGACGGCATAGGGATGCGTCGCGTCGATCAGCGCATCGATGCGCTCGCGTATCAGATAATCGGCGAGGCCCGCAGCGCCGCCAAACCCGCCGACGCGTACTGGCACCGCTTGGCGCGCCGGCGCTGCGGTGCGGCCGGCGAGCGAGATCGTCACGTCGTGATCGCCGCGCCCGGCGAGGCGCTCGGCCAGCGCGCGCGCTTCCGCGGTTCCGCCGAGGATGAGGATTTTTTTCGCCATGCCGCGTCCTGAGGCGATCGAACACCGCGACAGTGCCGCATCGCCGCGCTGGCTGTCCATCGTCGGCATCGGCGAAGACGGCGTCGACGGCCTGAGCGCCGCCGCGCGCCGCCTGATCGAAGCCGCCGAAATCGTATTTGGCGGCCGCCGCCACTTGGCGCTGGCGGCGCCGCTCATTCGCGGCGCGGCACGGCCGTGGCCGAGTCCGTTCGACGGCGCCGCCGACGAGGTTTTGGGCCATCGCGGCCGCAATGTTTGCGTGCTGGCGTCCGGCGATCCGTTCCAATACGGCGTCGGCATGGTGCTGGCGCGCCACGTCGCGCCGCGCGAGATGATCGTGCTGCCGGCGCCGTCGGCGTTCAGTCTCGCCGCGGCGCGGCTCGGCTGGGCGCTGCCGCGCACGGTGCTGATCTCGGTGCACGGCCGCGCGCTCGATCTCCTTCGCCCGCACCTGCAGCCGGGCGCGCACATTTTGGCGCTCACCTCCGACGCCGACGGACCGGCCGCGATCGCAAAGCTGCTCGCCGCAATAGGCTTCGGCACCTCTCGACTGACTGTGCTGGAAGCGCTCGGCGGTCCACGCGAGCGCATTCGCGGCGCCACCGCGGCAGAGTTCGATGTGGATTCTCCCGACGCGCTTAACGTCGTCGCCATCGAGGTCGAAGCGGCACCCGACGCGCGCGTGCTGGCGCGGGCGCCCGGTCTCGCCGACGATTTGTTCGAGCACGACGGCCAGATCACCAAGCGCGAGATCCGCGCCGTGACATTGTCGTCGCTGGCACCGCGGCGCGGCGAGCTGTTGTGGGATATCGGCGCCGGCTCCGGTGCGGTCGCCATCGAGTGGCTGCTCGCCGACCCAACCTTTATGCGCGCGATTGCGGTGGAGCGGCGCGGCGACCGCGCCGCTCGCATCGTGCGCAACGCCGCCGCGTTCGGCGTGCCCGACCTGAAAGTCGTCGAAGCCACCGCGCCGGCGGCATTGCGCGATCTACCCGCACCCGACGCGGTATTCATCGGCGGCGGCTTAAGTGAGCCGGGCGTCATCGATGTTGCGACGCGCGCGTTGCGGCCGGGCGGCCGTCTCGTCGCCAACGCGGTGACGCTCGACAGCGAGGCTTTGTTGCTTGCCCGCCATGCGGCGCTCGATGGCGAACTGATCCGCATCACGATTACGCGCGCGGGCACCCTCGGCAGCAAAACCGCTTGGCGGCCCGCGCTGCCAGTAACGCAATGGCTATGGCAAAAACCATGATCGTCGCCGGCATCGGCTGCAGGCGCGGCGCCGCCGCGCGCGACGTGGAAGCGGCGATCCGCGCCGCGTTGGCTCGCGCCGGCCTCACCGCCGCCGCGCTCGATGCGATCGCGACGATGCTCGGCAAAGACGAGGAGCCGGGCATCGCGACGGCGGCAAAAAAGTTGGGCGTGCGCGTCGTCGCTTTACAGCAAGGCGCGCTCGAAGCGGTGAGCGAGCGCGCCGCCACCCGCTCGGCCCGCGTGCTCGCGCGCGCCGGCGTGCCGTCGGTCGCCGAGACCGCGGCGCTTGCCGCCGCCGGCGCCGACGCGCGCCTGATCGCGACGCGGCTTGTGGTTGGCGGCGCGGCCTGCGCGCTCGCTGAGTCGGGAGACGCGCCATGACGGTGCATTTCATCGGCGCCGGGCCGGGCGCGGCCGATCTGATCACCGTGCGCGGCCGCGACCTGATCGGGCGCTGTCCGGTCTGCCTCTATGCCGGCTCGATCGTGCCGCGCGAGCTTTTAAAATTTTGTCCGTCCGGCGCCCGCATCGTCGATACCGCGCCGCTATCGCTCGACGAGATCGAAGCCGAATTCGTTGCCGCCCATGCCAACGGCTGCGACGTCGCGCGGCTGCAGTCCGGCGACCTGTCGATCTACAGCGCGCTCGCCGAGCAGCTGCGCCGGCTCGACCGCCACCGCATTCCCTATACGCTGACGCCCGGCGTGCCGGCGTTTGCCGCCGCGGCGGCGGCGTTGCAATGCGAGCTGACCGTGCCGGAAATCGCGCAAAGCGTCGTGCTCACCCGCGTCGGCGGCCGCGCCTCGCGCATGCCCGAGGCGGAGAAGCTCGCGACGTTCGCGGCCAGCGGCGCGACGCTCGTCCTGCATCTCGCGATCCACGCCATCGCGCGCATCGTGGAGGAGCTGACGCCGTTCTATGGCGCCGGCTGTCCGGCCGCGGTCGTGGTGCAGGCCAGCACGCCGGCGCAACGCGTTTTGCGCGGCACGCTCGGCGATATCGCCACGAAAGTCGCGGCCGAAGGAATCGAACGCACTGCGCTCATCCTGGTGGGCCCGGCGCTGGACGCGCAGAATTTTCGCGACAGCGCGCTTTACGATCCCGACTATCGCCGCCGCTTCCGGGGAGGCGCGCGATGAACGATCAACAACTACGCTTTAAACGGCGCGCGGCCGACCAGATTTTGCTCGCGGTCGAACAGCACGACTTCGATCGCGATCGGCCGGCCTTCGACCACCTGCTCGGCGGCGTCTTGCGCAGCGCGGGCGATCGCATCGCCGAGCGCGATGCGTTCGGCTTGCGCCAGCGCAAAAGCCTGCGCCGCCGTATTGGCGCCCGCGATGGCGGCGCAAAGTTGCGCCGAGCCGCCGTGCGCCCGCGCCAAGTCCGCAAGTTTTTCCAGATCGACGACGCCGCGCTTGGAGTGCAGATCGAGAAAACCCTGCGCCAGCTTGGTCATCTTGGCGACGCCGCCGGCGATGGTCAGCCGCGGCAGCGGGTGGCGCCGCAGATATTTGAGCATGCCGCCGACGAAGTCGCCCATGTCGATCAGCGCCATGTCGGGCAAATCGTAGAGCTTGCGCACAGCGGCTTCGGAGCTGGCGCCGGTCGCGGCGGCGATATGTGCAAGCCCGGCGGCACGCGCCACGTCGATGCCCTGATGGATCGAGGCGATCCAGGCGGCGCACGAATACGGCACCACGATGCCGGTGGTGCCGAGGATCGACAGCCCGCCGACGATGCCGAGCCGGCCGTTGAGCGTCTTCGCCGCCAGCTGTTCGCCGCCGGGGATCGCGATCTCGACCTCGGCGTCGGCGGCAGAGCCGGCCGCTGCGGCGACCTCGGCAATCGCCGCGGCAATCATGCGGCGCGGCACCGGATTGATGGCCGGCTCGCCCGGCGGCACCGGCAGGCCGGGCCGCGTCACGGTGCCGACGCCCTCCCCGGCCCGGAACGTGATGCCAGCGCCGGCCGCGCCGACCCGCACCGTGACCAGGATCAAGGCGCCATGGGTGACGTCCGGATCGTCGCCGGCATCTTTGATGACGCCCGCAGTAGCGGCATTTTCATCTTTGCGCGTCAACGCCAGAGCAAAACTCGGCCGCTCGCCGCGCGGCAAGGTCACCTCCACCGGATCGGGAAATTCGCCAGTGACGAGCGCAGCGAACGCCGCCTTCGCCGCCGCTGCGGCGCAGGTGCCGGTGGTCCATCCCCGGCGCAGCGGTTTTACCTGACGCGCCATATGCCATTGTTTAATCCGCCGCGGCGCAAAGGTCAGCACGCGAGCGCGACACGCAGGACCGCGCCATGACCGCATGGGATGCGCTCGCCGCTCAGCGCAGCGGCGTTCCGATCTTCGCGCCGGGGCACGTTTGGCTTGCCGGCGCCGGGCCGGCCGATCCGGGCCTCTTGACGCTCGACGCGCTCGCCGGCCTCGCCCAGGCCGACCTGATCGTGCATGACGCGCTGGTCGACGCCCGCGTGCTGGCGCTGGCGGGTGCGCAGGCGCGGCTCGAATTTGCCGGCAAGCGCGGCGGCAAGCCGTCGGCAACGCAAGCCGACATCAGCGAGCGTCTTATCGCGCTGGCGCGCGGCGGCGCGCGCGTGCTCCGGCTCAAGGGTGGCGATCCGTTCGTGTTCGGCCGCGGCGGCGAGGAAGCGGCAGCGCTGGCCGCGGCCGGCGTTCCGTTTCGCATCATTCCGGGCGTCACCGCCGGGCTGGCCGCGCTCGCTGCCGCGGACATTCCGGCGACCATGCGCGGCGTCAACCGCGCCGTGATCTTTGCCGCTGGCCATGGCGCCGACGAGGATTTCGACTGGGCGCCGCTCGTGCGCACTGGCCAGCCGATCGTGCTCTACATGGTGATGCACAATCTGGAGCGGATCGCTGCGGCTTTGGCCGCCGCCGGACTGCCCGGCGACACGCCGGCCGCGGTGATCGCCTCGGCAACCACGCCGGCGCAGCGCATCGTTGTCTCGACCTTACAAAAGCTCGCCGCGACCGTACGGGAGCAAAACATCGAGCCGCCCGCGATTGTCGTCATCGGCGAGATCGTTTACCTGCGCGACAAGCTGCTGGCGGGGTCTGCAGCAGCCGAGAAAGCTCAACCATGAACGCGCGTGGGCTCATCATCGCGGCGCCGCATTCCGGCGCCGGCAAGACCACGGTGACGCTGGCGCTGCTCGCCGCATTGACGCAGCGCGGGCTCGCCGTTCGCGCCGCCAAGGCCGGGCCGGATTACATCGATCCGGCGTTCCACGCCGCCGCGACCGGCGCGGCAAGCATCAATCTCGATTCCTGGGCGATGGCGCCGCAACTGCTCGATGCGCTCGCGGTGCACGCGGCGCCCGATGCCGAGATTTTGGTCATCGAAGGCGTCATGGGTTTGTTCGACGGCGCGCCGGGCATTGCCGGGCGCCGTGGCGCCACCGCCGATCTTGCCGCGCACTTCGATCTGCCGGTCATCCTCGTGGTCGACGTCGCGCGCCAGGCGCAGTCCGCAGCGGCTTTGGTGCGCGGTTTTGCGGCGCACGATCCCGCCGTGCGCATCGCCGGCGTAATCCTCAACCGCGTCGGCAGCGGGCGGCATCGCGCGCTGGTCGGCGAGGCGATGGCGGCAACTGGCGTGCCGGTCTTCGGCGCCGTACCGCGCGATACCAACCTTGCGCTGCCGGAGCGTCATCTCGGCCTGGTTCAGGCTGGCGAGCATGGTGATCTAAAGAACTTGTTCGGGCGGCTCGCGGCGATGGCCGAACAATATTTCGATCTCGACGGCATCTTGGCTAGCGCCACGCCACCGACCATCCAATCCACTGCCGCCGCGCATTCGGTGCTGCCACCGCCGGGGCAGCGCATTGCGCTCGCCTGCGACCTCGCCTTCAGCTTCGTCTATCCGCACGTGATCGACGCATGGCGCCACGCCGGCGCCGAGGTTTTGCCATTCTCGCCGCTCGCCGACGAGCCGCCGCCCGAGTACGCCGATTGCTGCTGGCTGCCGGGCGGCTATCCCGAGCTGCACGCCGAAACACTCGCCACGGCCCGCCGATTTTCAAATGGCCTGCGGCGCTTCTCAGAACACCGTCCAGTACACGGCGAGTGCGGCGGCTACATGGTGTTGGGGCAAAGCCTGCAGGACGCCGACGGGCGCGTTCACGCCATGACCGGTCTGCTCGGTCATTCCACGAGCTTCGCCAAGCGCAAGCTGCAGCTCGGCTATCGCTCGGCGCGTCTGCTCTCGGATTGCGTGCTCGGCAGCGCCGGCACGATGCTGCGCGGCCACGAATTTCATTACGCCACGCTCGAAGACGCCGGCGACGATGAATGCCTGGCGGAAATCTTTGACGCCGAAGGCCGCGCCATGGGAACAGCCGGCGCGCGAGCGGGCCGCGTCACCGGCTCGTTCTTGCACGCCATCGCGGTTACGGAACGATCCTGAAGCGCTGGCAAATCACCGTCAGCCGCGCTAAGTTTCCGACTTAGGGAGGCGTCCATGATATTAATCCTGATTAACATCTTGATCATCTGCGTCGTCGGCGCGATTTGCTTCTGGGTCATCGACAAATTCGTTCGCGACGGACGGCTCGCCAATCTTCTCAAAATCCTGGTGGTGCTGGTTTGCATTGCCGCAGTACTGCAGCGCCTGCTGCCCGCGCTGGGGATCGGCTTCTAGTTTATCCTTGCCGGCCGACATGCGGCTGATCGCGACGACCAACTAGCCGGCCGCTTTCGGCTGTTGCGCCGCGTCGTCGTCCTTATCGGAAACGCCGGCCTCGGCGAACGTCGCCATGCCGCTGTGACAGGCGAGCGCGGCGCGCAGGATCAGCACCGCCAGCGCCGCGCCGGAGGCTTCGCCAAGCCGCATGTCGAGATCGAGCAGCGGCTTGAGGTGAAGTTCATCGAGCAACAAGCGATGGCCGGCCTCGGCGGAGACATGGGCAGCGAGTGCGTGCGCCAGCATGTCGCCGCGCAGTTTTGTAAGCGGCGCCGCCGCGGCGGTGCAGACAAAGCCGTCGAGCACGACAGGGATGTTTTGCCGGCGCGCCGCCAGCACCGCGCCCAGGATGGCGGCCAGCTCGCGTCCGCCGAGCGCCGCGGCGGTTTGCAGCGGATCGTGCAGCACGGTGGCATGGCGTGCGAGCGCGCGGTCGATCGCGGCGCGCTTGCGCGCAAGGCCCTCATCGTCGACGCCGGTGCCGCGGCCGGCCCAGCGCGCACCGCCGCCGCCGAACAGGGCCGCGGCCAGTGCCGCCGCGGCCGTGGTGTTGCCGATGCCCATCTCGCCGAGGCAGACGAGGTCGCAGTCCGGCGCGACCGCCTGGTAGCCGGCGCGCGCCGCCGCCACGAACTCCGCTTCGCTCAGCGCCGGCGCTGCAGTGAAATCGGCGGTCGGCTGATCGAGTGCGAGCGGCAACACCCGCAGCCGCGCACCGGCGCTACGCGCCAGCTGATTGATGGCGGCGCCGCCATCGCCTTCACGACTTCAAACGCCATCGGTAGACTCGTTATCGTCGCAGCTCGCTGTGACATGGGGGGTGCTCCGTTGTGTGCTTGGCAGCCACAGTCGGAGTACCCCCTTCCTCGCCTGACACAGAACCCCTTACGTCACCCCCCCGGTCAGCCGGCTTGACAAAAGCTGACGACGTGATCCATCATACACGCACTGCGGGTGACCGAGATGACCGACATGGCATCAGGAGGCGCCGCGTGACCCAACAAGACGGTACCGCACGGCGCAAGCCGTCGAAGGGCGAAACCATCGACCCGGGATGGGCGAAGAAACATCGCGCCTTCAACGACAAGCTTCTCGACAAAATCGTTGCCGACCCGAAATTTCGGGAGGCTCTCTTGGTTGACGCTCAGGCAGCGCTGCACTCGTGGGGCTTCGATGGCGAGCTGCGAGAACTCGATCAACAGGATGCATGGCTTGCTCAGGGCTGCGGTTCCAGCTGCTTAGGCACGTGCCAAGCCAGCTGCAAGACGTTTAGTTGTCTCTTCACCGTAAGCTGCTAGACCTACTGGCCAACCGGGTTTGCGACCCGAAAGGTGCCGACGATGGCTGAGAGTCAATCGCCCAACCCGGCGTATCGAGCAGTCACCCAGAAAGTTTTGGATCGAGTGGCTAATGATCCTGCGTTTCGAAGACAGCTCCAGGATGATCCGGAGCGGGCACTGGCCGACGCTGGGTTCCTTGCGGAGCTACAGGCTATTCAAGTGCCGGTCGCTTCCGAATGCACGACAACCTGCGGCTACAGAAGTTGCAGCTTCAGCTGCGTTGGCCACACCTGCTATATCAGCTGTCGAAACGTATTTTTGTAGCGCGTAGTCTGTAGCCGCTTAATCCCGATGGAATCTTTTCTTTCGTATGTTCGGGATGCGGTCCGATCCTGCCCCGAGGACGATAGCTGGCATATTGAAACAGCCACGGGCTCCGATAGTCGGTGGATTCATGTAGCGCGCAACGAGCGCACTCCCGCTCAGGGATGGAAACTCCACGTTTCCGCCAACCACAACACTGCCGTCGAGACGCTCAGGCGCATCCTACCAGTCCTATTGCGAGATACAGCCAGCTTCAAGGTCGCCGCCTCGAGCAACGACTTGAATGAACTGAACGAGGGCCGCGGCGGTCTTAGTCAAGTCGGCAAGTTTGTTACTGTATATCCCGAAGATGATGCACAGGCCGTCCGTTTGGCGGCCGCCCTTGACCAAGCGAGCCAAGGGCTTGCAGGCCCGGGTATCCCGTCCGATCGTCCTTTGCGCATGGGCAGCATCGTCCACTATCGATATGGCGGTTTCCGAGATTCTTTCATCCAGACCATGATGGGGCAAATTGTGCCCGCTTTGCGCACGCCAAACGGCGACTTCGTGCCCGACCAGCGGCGAACGCGGTACGCGCCTCCGGACTGGGCCATAGATCCGTTCCTTGCAGCAGGCGTTGCCGATGAACTAGTTGGCAGCGGTCGGCTGGTGGGCGGCCGGTACTTGAGCGTGGCGACGCTCTACGAATCTGCGCGCGGTGCCATCCTGTCTGGCGTCGATGTGCTGACACCTAGAACCTGCATAATCAAGCAAGCTCGACTGCATACCCTGGTGGGGCGGGACGGTCGCGACGCCTGCGATCGTCTCCGTCACGAGATGAAAATTCTCAACCAACTAGCCCCGGACGATCGCGTTCCCCGGGTCCTGGACATCATCGAGCAAAAGGACGACCTCTTTCTCGTGATGACCGACCTGGAAGGCGTCACGCTCGAACATTACGTCCGGGAATTTGTAACGCGAGGTCGGCTTCCATCTCGCGAGCAGCTTTTAAATTTGGCGTGTTCACTTGCGCGCCTCCTCAGAATGATTCACGAGCGGGGCATCCTTTATCGCGACCTCAAGTCGTCCAACATCATGGTCGACGCGAACGATAAATTGCGAATTTTGGACTTCGAGCTTGCGGTGGAAATTGGATCCGGGATGGTGGGCGGCAGGGGCACGCGAGGATATTTCTCACCTCAGCAGCATGAAGACCAAACACCCACCGTCGCCGATGACGTGTATGGGTTCGGTGCGGTTCTCTACTTCTTGGCGACGGGAGCCGAGCCATCGCTGGCGCCGGACCCATTCCGTTTACAGGATCGTCCGATCATGCTGCTGAATCCCGAGGCACCCCCGCCTCTTGTTCGTCTCGTGGAGCGGTGCTTGCAGCCTGATCCGTGCGAACGGTTTTCTTCGATGGCCGCAGTTGAAGAGGCATTGGCGGAGTGGGAAGCTGAGCAGGTTCGCAGTGTCCAGTGCTGTCCGTATAAAAAGGTCGGCGTAAGCGCCGGCGAGAAGCACGTGTATCGCGGCCTCGCCATACGTCTCGGGGACACACTTTGTCGCGTGGCCCGAAGCGAGCCTGACAACGGACTTTCCTGGCGGAGCACCCACGAAAACCAGGACGGCATCTCGGCGAGAGACCTGTGCATCGGCTCCGCTGGACCTGTATTGGCGCTCGCCGGCTTGGTTTCAAAGTGCGGCGAGCCCGCTCATCGCGACGCGCTCCGGCGCGGCGCTGCCTTCTTGGCCAGGTCGCAACCTTCGCCTGGTGGTTCCCTCCCAGGTTTGTATGTAGGAGAGGCGGGAGTTGGGGCGGCATTGCTGCTTGCCGGCCACGCTCTCAACGATCCAGATCTCATCGGTGCCGCGCTCGATAAGGGGCGGCTGATTGCATCGATGCCTTACCTGTCGCCTGACCTATACAACGGAACTGCCGGACGCTTGCGCTTCCATCTCTGGCTTTGGCACGCGATGTCGGATGCAGAACAACTGCAATACGCGAGGCATGCAGGAGCCGAAATTCTGAAATCGGCCGAGGACGACGGTGGGGAAGCTTGTTGGACGATACCACCCGGTTACGATGGGTTGAGCGGATCGGCCTACATCGGATACGCGCACGGGGCGGCCGGCATCGCGGACGCTTTGCTAGACTTGTTCGAGGTTACCGCTGACCAGTCGTTCGCCGATGCCGTGCGCCGAGCCGGCGATTGGATCGCGCGCCATGCGTTCGAAACACTCGGAGATTCCAGTGGCCTGGATTGGCCGGACGTTTCGGGTGGTGCGTCTATTGGGCCGTTCTGGTGCCACGGAGCTGCGGGAGTGGGGCGGTTCTTTCTGCATGCCGCGCAACTGGGCACCATCGAAGGCGCGCGACTATATGCTGTGCGTGCGGCACGGTCCGCGGCAAAAGGAGCCCGATGGAGTAGTCCAACGCAGTGTCACGGCCTCGCCGGGAATATTGAGTTCCTTCTCGACATGTTCCAGTCGACGAACGACGAGGAGTATCTTCACGAGGCGCTTCTCCTCGGGCAGCTGTTGCAGCGGTTCGCTTTGGAGTCCCCCGGTGCTCTCGTCTGGCCCTCGGAATCTCCTGAGGTAATCACCCCGGATTACATGGTGGGCTATGCCGGCGTCGCGGCCGCCTTGCTGCGCTTGAGCGATCCGGACCGTCTGCCACACCAGCTAAGCCGTAGTGGTTTTTCGCACAAGTTCGTGGCGAGTCCAGCTCAGATGGTCGGGGCATCCTAGGTCATCAGTCCTGCGAGCGCCGCTTTCTTGCTGAGCCGCCGCGCCTTGATATGCGCGGGATCACACCGCACTACGCGGATGGAAACGCCGGCATCCCTGCGGGCAGCACAACAGCTAGACCAAGCGCAATCTTGTTTGACCGCTAAGCAACTCGTCTAAACAGCCGTCTTCGGCTCGTGCGCCTCATCCGCCGGCTTGTTCGACACGCCGGCCTCGGCGAACGTCGCCATGCCGCTGTGACAGGCGAGCGCGGCGCGCAGGATCAGCACCGCCAGCGCCGCGCCGGAGGCTTCGCCAAGCCGCATGTCGAGATCGAGCAGCGGCTTGAGGTGAAGTTCATCGAGCAACAAGCGATGGCCGGCCTCGGCGGAGACGTGGGCAGCGAGTGCGTGCGCCAGCATGTCGCCGCGCAGTTTTGTAAGCGGCGCCGCCGCGGCGGTGCAGACAAAGCCGT
>Ga0335081_10000555_pt1 | contig 62878 bp, 49 predicted proteins | sample Lox_Sample_35_FD_206713 | JGI IMG/M metagenome (GOLD analysis project Ga0335081, IMG submission 206713) | Soil microbial communities from Loxahatchee National Wildlife Refuge, Florida, United States - Lox_Sample_3.5 | ecosystem: Environmental > Terrestrial > Soil > Wetlands | place: USA...
GAGGGGCCATGATTGATTACACAGAAAAAATTCCGAATAACGTCGACCTTGGGCGGGACCGCGCGCTGCAGCGCGCGCTGGAGCATTGGCAACCGGCGTACATGGGCTGGTGGTACGACATGGGGCCAAACGAGAGCCACAATTTCGATGTGTATCTGCGCACGGCGATCAGCGTGGAGCCGGACGGCTGGGCGCAATTCGATTACGTGAAGATGCCGGAGTATCGCTGGGGAATCTTCCTGCAGCCGCGCGATGCGGAACGCCAGGTGAACTTTGGCACGCACAAGGGGCAGGCGGCATGGCAGGAAGTGCCGGGAGAATATCGTTCGACCTTGCGGCGCGTGATTGTGACGCAAGGCGACACCGAACCGGCATCCGTGGAACAGCAGCGGTTGCTTGGCGCGTCGTGCCCGTCCATGTACGACCTAAGGAACATTTTTCAGGTGAACGTGGAAGAGGGGCGACATTTGTGGGCGATGGTCTACTTGTTGCACCGCTACTTTGGGCGCGATGGGCGCGAAGAAGCGGAGTCGTTGCTGGCGCGGCGGTCTGGTGATGAAGATAATCCGCGCATTTTGGGCGCGTTCAACGAGCCAACACCGGACTGGCTGGCGTTTTACATGTTTACGTTTTTTACGGATCGCGATGGAAAATTTCAGCTTTGCGCGTTGGCTGAGTCCGGCTTCGATCCGCTTTCGCGCACCTGTCGATTCATGCTGACCGAAGAAGCGCACCACATGTTTGTTGGCGAAACCGGAATTACGCGCATTATCAAGCGCACCTGTGAAGTGATGAAAGAGAACAACGTCGAAGATCCGGAGCATGTGCGGGCGCTGGGCGTGATTGATTTGCAGACGATTCAGCGTTATCTGAATTTCCACTACAGCGTGACGCTAGATTTGTATGGCTCGGATGTTTCTTCGAATGCGGCGAATTATTTTACCAGCGGCTTAAAGGGACGATTCCGCGAAACGAAACTCGAAGACGATCACGTGCTCACGGATGCAGGGTATCCGGTGTACGAAGTCGTGGACGGAAAGATCGTGAAGAAAGATGTTCCGGCGCTGACCGCGCTGAACGAACGGCTGCGTGACGACTATATTGATGAAATCAAGGACGGCGTACAGCGTTGGCAAAACGTGATCGATAAAGTCGGCGTGAATTTCAAGTTGACGCTGCCGCACAAGGGTTTTCACCGGGCGATCGGCAACTTTGCCGGGCACTACATCAGTATCGATGGCGAAGTCATGACGGAAGAACAATGGAAGAAACATGAACACGAGTGGCTGCCGAGTCCGGCAGACAACAAGTTCGTGCAGTCGCTGATGACGGGGCGAGTGGTTGAACCGGGGAAATTTGCCAATTGGATTGCGCCGCCGATACGCGGCATCAATGGAAAGCCGATTGATTTTGAATATGTGCGATTCAATTGATTCGAAGGCGGAAGAAAAAAAGAAAAAGGTAACGCAGAGGCGCAGAGTTAGCAGAGATTCGGAGAGAAGTGGATTCACCGAGAAGAGGTCCGAAGAGGCGACGATTGCAGCCGATCATCGACATTCACATTCACATCATGCCGTACCACATGATGAAGCCCTCGGCGATGGCGCTAATGAAGAAGGGGCGCAAAGACTACGACGACGTGATGCGCTACTGCGCCGATCCGAAGGCGTTTTTGGCGCATCTGGATGGGCTCGGGATCGAACGGGCCGGATTGATCAATTATGTGGCGCCGAAGATTATCGGCTTTACGCCGGAAGTGAATGACTGGAGCGCGAAGTATTGCAGCGCGGCGCCGCAGAGGCTCATTGGGTTTGGCGGCGTGCTGCCGGGAAGCGTGCCGGATGTTGGCAAAGAAGTGGATCGCATGAAGAAGATCGGGATCCGCGCAATCAAATTGCACCCGTCGCACCAAGTGCTGACGCCCAATTCATACATCAATGGGAACCAGGATCTCGCGACGATTTACGAGCGCGCGCAAGCGAATGGAATGCCGGTGATGATTCACACCGGCACTTCGATTTTCCCCGGCGCGCGTAATCTGCACGCGCAGCCGATGTTGTGCGACGACGTAAGCATCGACTATCCCGATTTGGTGGTGATTCTGGCGCACGGCGGACGTCCGTTGTGGATGAACGAAGCGTTTTTTCTCGTGCGGCGGCACAAGAATATGTACATGGACATTTCGGGAATTCCGCCGCAGAAGCTGCTGGAATATTTTCCGCGGATCGAAGACATCGCGGACAAGGTGTTGTGGGGAACGGATTGGCCGGGGCCGGGCGTGCCGGAGATTAAGGGAAACATTGAAAGATTCAACGCGCTGCCGATTGCGGCGGAAGCGAAGAAGAAGATTCTGTACGACAACGCAGCGCGACTGTTTCCAGTGTAGCGGTCGTGGGAGCTGAGAGCGCAAAGCGGAGTAAAACGAGTGAGTGAGTTGGTCCAACTTCCGGTGGAGTCGCAGAAGACGGCGCATATTCGGCTTACACTGAATGGCGAGGTGACCGATGTTTCGTTTGCACCGTACAAAACGTTGCTGGAAGTGCTGCGCGAGGATTTGGGACATACCGGAACAAAGCACGGCTGCGAGTTGGGCGAGTGCGGGGCGTGCGCGGTGCTGGTGGATGGCAAACCGGTGTTGTCTTGCCTGCTGCTGGCGCTGGAGTGCGATGGCAAAAATGTTTTGACCGTCGAGGGATTGACCGCTGAGGGCAAGCTGCATCCGTTGCAAGAAGCGTTTGCGGATTTGGGCGCGGCGCAGTGCGGGTATTGCACGCCGGGAATTCTGGTAACAGCGAAAGCGTTGCTCGATGCCAACGCGCATCCTTCGCGTGACCAGATTCGCGAAGCGCTTTCCGGGAATTTGTGCCGTTGCACCGGGTATCAGCAGATTTTTGAGGCCGTAGAAGAAGCGATCGTACGCATAGTAGGCGCAAAGAATGGCTGAAGAGAAAAAGACGGCGGTCATTGGAGTGCCGCGGCGGCGCGTAGATGCGCGCGCGAAAGTGACCGGGCAAACCCGCTATGCCGATGACATTTTTTTGCCGCGCATGGCGTTTTGCAAATTGCTGCGCTCGCCGCATCCGCATGCGCGGATTCGAAAGATCGATACGTCGCGGGCGCAGGCCCACCCTGGCGTGTACCTGGTGCTGACTGGGCGCGACCTGCCGATTGAGTACGGAATCTTGCCGGTGAGCCAGGATGAGCAAGCGTTGTGCGTGGATCACGTGCGGCATGTCGGCGATCCCGTAGCCGCGGTGATCGCGCGCGAAGAGTTGACGGCGTTCGAAGCGCTGGACCTGATTGATGTGGAATACGAACTTCTGCCGACGATCGCCGATCCCGAAGAAGCACTGGCGACGCCGGAGCCGCGAATTCACGACTACGGCGATGAAGGGAACATTCACAAGCGCGTATCACTGCAATTCGGCGACGTCGAACAGGGCTTCGCCGAAGCGGACCACGTGTTTGAAGACACGTTTTTCTATCAAGGCAACACGCATCTGCCGATCGAGCAGCACGCGAGCGTGGCAATCAAAGATCCGGACGGCAAGCTGACTATCTGGAGCAGTACGCAGACACCCCACTATCTACATCGCGCGTTGGCCAAGGTTCTGCAGATGCCCGCAGGCCACATTCGCGTGATTGCCACGCCGAATGGCGGTGGCTTCGGCGGCAAGAGCGATCCTTTCAATCACGAAATTGTCGTAGCGAAGGCTGCGCTTCTGTTGGATCGGCCGGTGAAAATCGGGCTGACGCGCGAAGAGGTCTTTTACTGCCACCGCGGGCGCCATCCGGTGCTGATGAAGTTCAAGACCGGCGTAAAGAAGGACGGCACGCTGACCGGCATGCACTTGCAGACGCTGATCGACGGCGGAGCCTACGGCTCCTACGGCGTGGCCAGCACGTTTTACACCGGCGCGCTGCAAACGGTGACATATCACGTACCACGCTACAAGTTTCAGGGCTGCCGGACGTTTACGAACAAGCCGCCGTGCGGGCCGAAGCGTGGACATGGCACGGTGCAACCGCGATTCGGGCAAGAAGTACAGCTCGATAAAATCGCGGAGAAGCTGCAACTCGACCCCGCTGAGATGCGGCTGCGGATTGCGGAAAATTCGAATGCCGTGACCGCGAATTTTTTTCGTTTAAGCACGGTGAATTTGCGCGAGTGCATTCAGCGTGTGGTCAAGATTTCTGATTGGCGCGCGAAATTCCGCAAGCTGCCGGAAGGGCGCGGTGTGGGACTGGCGTGTTCAGCCTACTTGACCGGCGCGGGATTGCCGATCTATTGGAACAAGATGCCGCACTCAGGTGTGCACATCAAGTTCGATCGCGGCGGCGGCGTGGCCGTTTTTTGCGGTGCGACGGAAATTGGGCAAGGGTCAGATGATGTTTTGGCCGGAATTGTCGCCGAGGTTCTTGGGCTCGAAACGTTCGATATTCGCCTCTACACAGGCGATACCGACTTGGGACCGGTCGATTTGGGATCGTACTCGAGCCGCGTAACGATCATGGCGGGCAATGCAGCCTTGCAAGCCGCCGAGCGCGGGCGTGACATCATCGCGGAAGCGGTAGCGGCGAAGCTGGAAATCCCCAAAGAACGGGTTCGCTTTGCGGAAAAACGCGTCTTTGATGCGGCAGCGTCTGAAAAGGGCATGACTTTCGCTGAGGCGATTTGTTTGGCGGAAGCAAAGTTCGGAACGATCGGCACGATGGGATCGTACACGCCGCCCAAGTCACCGGCGCTGTACAAAGGCGGCGGCGTGGGGCCTTCCCCTACCTATTCATATACGGCAGCAGTTGTCGAAGTGAATGTCAATCCCGCAACCGGCTGGATCACCGTGCCGAAAATCTGGATCGCGCACGACATCGGACGCGCGCTAAATCCTGCGCTGGTGCGCGGACAGGTCGAAGGCAGCGTGTACATGGGCCTGGGCGAAGCACTGATGGAAGAACAGGAATTTCGGCGCTTGCCGAAGCGATTGTCACACGCATTGGTACACAAGTTTCCTTCTATGCTGGAGTACAAGAGCCCGACTTCGCTGGACATGCCGGAAGTTGTGACGGAGCTGATCGAAGAGCCCGACCCGCGCGGGCCATTTGGCGCAAAAGAAGTAGGACAAGGACCGCTGCTGCCGATCATGCCGGCGGTGGCCAACGCAGTTTACGATGCGGTTGGCGTGCGCATTGATGAAGTGCCGATCACGCCGGAAAAAATTGTGAAGGCTCTTGCGGAAAAAAGAGCAGGACGCGAGCCGCGGTTTGGCCCGAGTCATTTTCCCCATGTCGATTGGCCGGAGGCATTGCGCGTGCCGCCGCCTTGGGAAGGCGGAGATGGAAACGCCGTGAATGATGTACCGCGTGCGCACAAAAAGCCGGTGGGAGAAAAAGAGAAGGTGCTCAGCTCATGATGCGCCTGCCGCTTTTCGCGTTTCGTGCGCCCACTTCGCTTGAAGAGGCTGCGCGAATTCTGGACGGCGAAGGGCCGCAAGCGATGCCGCTGGCCGGGGGTACCGATTTGCTGCCGAACATGAAACGCCGGCAACAAGTCCCGAAGACGTTGCTGAGTTTGCGCGGGATCGCCCAACTGAACGGCACTCAAATCGACAAAAGTGGCTCCGGTTCGCGCTTTGGCGCTTGCGTGACGCTCTCCGATATAGCCGCTGATGCACGCCTGCGAAATGGGCTGAGTGCACTCGCGCAAGCCGCTTCGTTCGTGGCGACGCCGCACATCCGCAACATGGCTACGCTTGGCGGCAATCTCTGCCTCGATACGCGCTGTAACTACTACGACCAGAACTACGAGTGGCGCAAAGCGATTGATTTCTGCCTGAAAAAAGATGGCGACACCTGCTGGGTAGCACCGGGCAGCGCGAAATGCATGGCTGTTTCCTCGACGGATACGGCGCCGGCGTTGATGGCGCTCGGCGCACGCGTACGGCTCGTTTCCCGCAATGGCGAGCGGGAAATCTCGCTTTCGGATTTGTATCGCAGCGACGGCCAGTTTTATTTGACGCGGCAGCCCAACGAGATTCTGGCGGAAGTTTTGCTGGATTCGTTGCGCGGTTGGAAGAGCACGTACTGGAAACTTCGGCGCCGCGGTTCTTTTGATTTTCCGGTGTTGTCGGTGGCGGCTGCTGTGCGTTCTGGAATTGGCGGCGTTGTCGAAGAGGCACGGATCGTCATTGGCTCGGCGGCATCACGCCCGCTTTTGGCCTCAGACGCCGCCGAGACGCTCATCGGGCGGGTGCTAGATGGCGATGCGATTGCTGAAGCAGCCACCTTGGCTGCGCGCATCGCCAAGCCACTGGATAACACGGACTTCGACATGAGCTGGCGGAAGAAGGTCGCCGCAGAATTTGTGAGTTATGCGTTGCGGGAACTGCGCGGCGAGGACGTGAGTAACGAACGGCGCAGCTTCACGCACACGACGCTGGCGTAAGAGGTCCCCTGCGAGCTCAGCGATTCAGGCGAAAATCAGTAGAGCGTGCACAATCGAGTTGTCTCGCCATAGCTATGCCGAAACGTTGAGGCTGCCGCTGGGTGCGATCGATGCGGCGCTGCTGGTTGAATTCGACGAGCCATTGCCGCCGATGAATTGCAGAAAGTCCTGTTGCAGGCTGCTGTAGGTCTGCTGCGCTGCTGTCAGGTTTCCGGACTGCAACTCCTGCGCCAACTCGCCGAATAGCGTAGCCGGACCATTTTGTCCACTAAGAGGACTCTCGAAGATCGGCCCGCCGTGATGATGATGGAACCGACGCGAGGAGACACCGCCCTGCAGCTGAAGATCCTGTTGCAAGGTGGCGAAATCGGATTGGGCCGCCGGGAGATTGCCGGACTGCAAGTCCGCGCCGAGCTGCGCCACGGCCTGCGAAATCGGATTGACGGGCTGCGCACCGGACGTAGCATTCGTGGGCGCCGTCGCGCTTTGCGTCTGTTGACCCGGAAGCAGCTGTTGTAGCGCAGCAAGGTCTGACTGCGCTGGCGTCAGATTGCCGGATTGCAGATCTTGTCCGAGTTGCTGGAAATCCTGCTGAATCTGCTTGAACTTGCTCTGTGTAGCGGCGGGATGGAGAGCCGCCAGGAAGTTGCTCGCTGCAATTCCCAAAACAGACATGATAAGCCTCCTCTAATCCCGAGGCGTGAAGAAGCGTTGCATTCTGTCTCCACGCATCCTGTATCGGCGTGTCGCGCTCAGTCTTCAACGGCACGGCGTGACACACGTTGGCTTAAGGCAAACGCTCTGCCAAATCAGGCGTTTCCTCGATTCGCCAAACTCTCTCAATCTGTTGAGTTTATTCTGCGACGTACAGAGTTACGGCTTCCCTTTGTTTTCCACTCGGCAAGGAAAGACTCCGCCCGGGCACCGTCCGGCAATTGTTGCCGACGCGTCTCGGAACGCTAGCCTTACTTTAGTTCGCGCGTGATCCTGCACAACGCGGCTCCATGAGATCAGGATTCTCAGAATTCGACATGCAGGCGCAGGCCGACTAGCGATACTGGGCCGCGGTCGCGGTTATAGCCGGGGTTGTTGATGTGCTGAAAATCGAGGGAAGGATAGATTCCACGCCAGGCGTGCAGCGTGTAATAGGCTTCAACGATGTTTTCGCGGCCATAGTTCAAGCGCCCATCACCTAGTAGGAAGCCATCGCCACCCAACGCGAGATATTCCTGGTGATCGTGGGAAATGCCGTTGGTGACAAGAACCACTCCAGCGCGGTCCCACTTGCGGTTCCAGCGTGCGCCCTTGAAGCCCATTCCGATCTGATCGGTTTGGTCCACTTCGGTGTAGGCGTAGGACTCGTGCTGCCCTTCGTTCCAGCCCCAGCGTCCGAAGATACCCATCCAATTGTTTAGAGGCTGTTCGAAATTCGCGCTGAAACCGTACTTGATGGTGGTTTGGAGCGAGTGGGCCGTAATTTCCGGCGTGGGCGTGTCGCCGGCAAGAAAATTGTCGATGGCTTGTTTGTAGAGGCCCATGTTGGCGTGATTCACAAAAGTCAGCAGTCGCAGCACCCCGGTTTGCCGGTGAAGTGTCTTGCGGTGGAATTCAAATTCCAGGTTTTCCGCTCGCGCCCGTGCCATATCCGCGTCCAGATGGATGCCATTCGCCACTTTGGGCATGAGTGCTTCGGCAAAACGCACAGTGCCCCAGTGATCGTGATATTCGAACATCGCGGCAAACGTAAAGCCGCGTGTATCCGCCGCATAGTCATAGGTTCCGGCGTTGTCCACCGTCCAGTTCATAAACTGGAAATTGGAATCGGTGCCGTACGAATTGATGTCGAAAAAATCGGCCATGCTGAATTTTCCGAAGCGTAGCTCCAGACGTCGCTCTGGCAATTCCCGAAACAACGAATAGGGGTTCTGATCGGACGCCTGTGTGCCACCGCCCAAGGGAATCACTTCATGGATCATCAGGCGGGCGATGTACGGCGCTTTGCTCAGCGAAGGATTGCGGACAACATCGAGGTTCGTAAACCCTGCAAGGCCCAGTGCTTCGCCCACGCCATGTCCGCCGGTTTCCTGCACGTCGCACAGCAACTCGCTACTGCCATTCAGGCGCAGCCCCGTGAAGAGTGTGAGCACGCGCGACGAAGCATCCTGAGCTTCCGGTGTCAGACTATTGGGCCCCTGGTACGGCGAAGGAAAGGCGGGGTGCCACTGCGAAATGAAATTGGCCTGCCCCGAAATCCACAGCCGGTCCCACTCCGCATGGGGAAGCATGACGGGGATCGAGTCTGCTGGAGTCGGTTGTGGCTCACCCGATGGGTCGTCCTTCGCTTCGTTATCGACCTGCGCGGACGGCGGATTTTGCTCCTGAGCGCAGCAAAGAGGCCCGGTGACCACCAGCAGAAGTCCCATCAGAGCGGCAGTCAAGAGATAGATTTTTGTCCGCATCACGATCGCTTGTTTTTTCCCTGTGCTGGGCCGGACCGCGCCGCGTCGCTTTCTGAAGTGCGTAAGACTAACTTCCGTTCTGTTAAGAGCGGATGAATGCCGCCGCGCTTCAGCAAATCCTGGGCCTATTGCGTACAATGGCTGACAGCACAGGGATTTCCGTCCGCAAGTTCCTCTGATACCATACCCCCATAGGGTAGGCAAGGAAAATGTCACATTCGTTTCGTGAAAAACTGGATCTGGTCAGTCGCACCAAAAAAATCATCGGCCAATTGGAAAGCGTCCTGCGCGGGCTTAACGAAGACGAGCAATGCGCGGAAATCCTGCAACGGCTGGCGGCCTCCCGCGGCGCTATCAACAGTTTGATGGCCGAACTCATGGAGGACCATATTCGCAATCACATGCCGCGCAACTCCAAGTCCTCCGAAGAGGCTGCCGCCGACGTTATCCAGATCGTTCGCACATACCTGAAATAACAAAACCCGTTCGCGTTTCCCGGCATTTTTTTGTATCGTGCGGGCATTCAGAGTTCGCGCTGTCAAACGAAAAGCAGAGGAGACCGTAAACGTGGGGCGACTGCTGGCAGGTTTCGTGTTGATGGTTCTGGTCTGCGCGGGTTCGGCACGCGGGCAGGCTGGGCCGGAAGAAGGCAGCCGCGAGCTGGCGGTCTGGACCGGCGGTGGCCACGGGCTTAATGGCAGCACCGCGAATAGCGGCGTCTGGAATCTCGGCGCGCGGTACGGCTGGGTCTTAACATCTCCGCATGGCCCGGGGTTTTTGCAGGGGGAGTTTGAATATGCCGTGGACGTTGTCCCAGCCTTCGTGGTCACCCAAAAGAACGGCACGGCTTACGGCTTTGGCCTCAATCCTTTCGCGTTGAAGTGGAATTTCACCAAGTCGCGCAAGGTCGTGCCCTATTTCGAATTGGGCGGCGGAACCCTTTTCACTAACACCAAAGTGCCCCCCGGCACTTCCAATATAAACTTCACGTCTAGCGGCGCTCTTGGACTGCACTTCCCGGGAGCGAAGTACACTTGGAGCGCCGAATTGCGTTTTATGCATATTTCGAATGCGGGGCTTGGCGATTTGAATCCCGGCATCAACACGCTCCAGCTCCGCATCGGCTTTGGCCGCTTCACTTCGCCGCACTAGTCGAGCCGCTTTTGCGAAGGTATGATGTTGCGTCGCTTCCATACCCTTTTCGGCACCGAGCCAAACGATCTTCGCGGTCGACGCTTCGCCGCGAAAGAGATGGAGAGGATCGATGAATCGTAAAGCGCTTGCAGGTTTGGTACTGCTGCTGTGCATCGCGTGTGCATTGGTCCTGCACGCTAATCCGTTCAAGACTCAAACTGTTAACTACAAAAGCGGCGATGAGACCCTCAGTGGCTTCCTGGCCCTCCCCGACGGCGGCGGCAAGCATCCTGGGCTGATCGTGATACACGAGTGGTGGGGATTGAACGACCAGGTGAAGTCCGACGCCGAAAAATTCGCGAGCCAAGGCTATGTTGCGCTGGCTCTCGACCTGTACCGCGGCAAAGTGGCAACCACTCCCGACGAAGCGCACGAACTGATGCGGGGCGTGCCCGATGATCGCGGCATGCGCGACCTGGAAGCCGCTTTCGCTTATCTGGCTTCTCGCCCCGATGTGAAAGCCGATAAGATTGGGTCGGTGGGCTGGTGCATGGGCGGCGGGTGGTCCATCAAACTGGCCGTCAATGAGCCAAAATTAGCGGCTTGCGCTGTGAACTATGGTCCCCTGCCGACCGAATCGGCCAACATCGCCCGGATTAAAGCTCCAGTACTTGGCAATTTCGGGGCTGACGATCGCGGTATTACTCCCGACTCAGTACACGCTTTTGACTCGGCGATGAAGTCGGCGGGTAAGTCTATTGACGTGAAAATCTACGACGGGGCAGGACACGCCTTCGAGAACCCCAACAATAAGGACGGCTACCGCCCCCAAGCGGCCGCCGACGCCTGGTCGCGTATGGACGCTTTCTTCAAGAAGACCCTGCAGTAGCGTACCGCGTGCTAGCCAGTCAGCTGGAATCCAAGTGCAGGGCGGGGTTTGAGTCGTCGATCTCGCCGTCCGGATTTTACAGATAAACTATTTATTTACTTCAACTTACCGGACATGCTCGTTTTTTCTTCTGCGGACTGGCGGTTCCTTCCAGCCAGCCACGTAACGATTTCTAAGCCGCACCGTCTTTATAGCCCATAGGGGAAACCGGGGCCGCCAATCGAAGTGATCCAGCCAATCGCAAAACTTCGCTTGACACTTTGTATATCTTAGGCAGTATACGGTCCTAAAGTCTGGTGTCTAGGGGTGGTTTTCAAAGTAGGCGTTGGGGGGAAGCCCGTCTCTTCCCGTGTCAGGCCCAACATGCTTTCGGAGAGTAGACGCTATCATTCAGGAGGGGTGATGAGTAAGCGTGTCTGCATTCTAGTTTTGTTGTTGCTTGGGACGTTTCCAGGGTTAGTTTCCGCACAAGTCGCCATCACGGGCAAGATTACCGGCGTGGTCAGCGACGCCTCGGGCGCCGCGGTGGCCAACGCTACGGTAACCGTAAAAAGCTCCGCACTGATGGCGCCGCGCTCCATCACCACCGGTGTGGATGGCGCCTACCTGTTCGATCTGCTTCCGCCCGGCACCTATGAGGTGACCGTAACCGCCACCGGCTTCCAGACCTTTGCGGAAACCGGCGTGGTGTTAACGGCCGGCTTCACGGCCACAGTTAACGCCGGCTTGCGCATAGGCCAAGTCAGTGAGACGGTCAAAGTCGAAGGCCAAACCGTCGTGGACCTGCAGAACGTGCAGACCTCCACGACGTTTGACCAGACGCTGCTGCAAGAGATACCGAGCGGCCGCGATCCCTGGTCCACTGTGGCGCAGATGCCCGGAGTCACGTCCAGTACGTTCGACGTTGGCGGCAACAACAGCTACCAGCAGTCCGCGATGCAAGTGCACGGCAGCACGCAAGCCGAGCAGATCTACAGCTACAACGGACTGGACATGAACTGGCCCGGCTCGAACGGCGGATACACCCAGTTCTACACGAACCATGACTCCTTCGATGAATTCCAAGTCGTAGCGGACAACGCGCCCGCCTCGGTACCCATCGGCGGCGTGTATATGAACATGGTGACCAAGTCCGGTTCCAACGAACTGCATGGCCAAGCTGCCGCCTACTATCTGACCGCCGGGACGCAAGCAGGAGTGAAGTTCCCGAACTTCAACGGCAGCCCAGTGACCTCCGGTTCGCCGTTCGACATGACGATGGACACGTCGGCGAGCCTCGGCGGACGCATCATCAAGGACCGTTGGTGGGTGTTCGGCTCCTACCGACGCTACGACCTTCGGCAGCGCATTCTGTCCGTCACTGACCAAGCCGGCAATCCGGTGGTGGACGTCAACCATCAGACCAACACCGACCTGCGCAGCGATTTCCAGGTGAACTCGAAGAACAAGTTCAGCTTCATTTGGCTGTACAACGAGCAGAATCGCTTTTTCCGCCGCGACACGGCCTATTCGTTCGTGACCGCCGACGCCAGTTGGCTGCAGATCGAACCGGCGTACATCCTGCAAGGCCTCTGGACGAGCCAGGTAACGAACAACCTGATTCTCGACTTCCGCATCGGCTGGAACAAGATTGTGTTTCCGCTCAGCTATCAGCCGGGCGTGAGCTCGACGGCTCTCAACATTCAGAACATTCCCACTTCGACGGAAAGCGGTGCGGCGCCCTATCAGTTCGCCAATCCGGCGTGGGTACTCAAGTGGACGGCGGGCGGTTCCTGGTACAAACCAAACTGGCACGGTAACCACAACGTCCAGTTCGGTCTGGAGTGGGGCGATAACTACAACTCGTACATCTACAACGTGAACCAGGGCATCAACGTGATCCTCAACACGGATCCGGTCACCGGCGCCCCGGCCAACCAAGTCCTCGCGTACAACACGCCGACTACCCAGAAAAACTACTTCCGTGACACCAGCTTCTTTGTTCAGGACACCTGGAACCTGAAGCGGCGGCTGACGCTGAACCTCGGCATCCGTTACGACAATTTCCGCACCCACTATCCCGCACAAACCAGCAGTGCGAACCAGACCTTCCCGGACCTTTTTCCGCTCACCGCGCAGGCGCAGCAAGCCTCGGGCAACCTGGTGAACTGGAACAATGTTTCGCCGCGCATCGGCATTGCGTATGACCCAACGGGCAGCGGCAAGTCCGTGATCCGCTTCGGCTACGGGCTCTACTACATCATGCAAGGCACCGGCCTCGCGGAAACCGCAAACCCTGTGGGCCTCGCCGGAAAATACTTCACGTGGAACGACTTGAACGACGATGGCATCCCGCAGCAAAACGAATGGCTGCCGAATGGCGCTGCGACCGTTCCCGTGGGTGCGTTCGGCGGCTCCAGCACGCATATTAATCCGAACATGAGCCGGCCATATTCAGAAGAAGTCAGCGCCGGCTTCGAACACCAAATCTGGCGCGACTTGCGCATCGGTGCGACGTACTACTACCGAACGAAGAAAAATTTGATCGGCATTGAGAACACGGCGGTCACGCCCTCGGACTACGTGCCCGTCACTAGCAACCCGGCCTCCGCGCCCTTTGTCAATCCGCTGACCAATCAACCGCTGACGCTTTTCAGCTTCCAGCCGAGCGATCCGACGCTGTTCGGCGCGTTCAACTTTGCAGTGACGAACATCCCGAAGCTGGACAACAACGCATATCACGCCGTCGAGATCACCGCCGTCAAGCGGCTCTCCAACAAGTGGATGTTGCTCGGCGGCTTCACGATCCAGCGCCAGAAGGGCACCTACGGACGCGGCTTCTCCGATGAAGCCACGGGGGACAATTTCACCGACCCGAACCTGGATATCAATCGTAACAACAACTATCTGAACCTGGACGCCACATACGTCTTCAAGGTCGACAGCACCTACGAACTCCCGTTCAAAATCGGCACCAGCGTGAACTTCCAGCACTACACCGGATTCCCGCTACAACCGACCAGCACTTTTAGTGTTCAGAACGGCCTCGGTCAGGACGTCAACGAGTCCGTCATTCTGCAACCCGCGGGCATTCTGCGGTTGCCCAGCGTGAACATGCTGAACCTGCGCCTCTCGCGCGAATTCGCGATTCGCGAACACTGGCGATTGATCCCGACGGCAGACTTCTTCAATGTGACTAACGCCCAGACGGTCATCGGTGAAGTCTCTACCTTCGGCCCGAGCTACCTGTTCCCATTTAGCACGATCAACCCGTTCGTAACGCGCTTCGGTTTGCGCTTTACGTTCTAGTTGCAATCGCCGTCCAGGGACGCAAGCACGAAACCTTCTTTCCAACGCGGCGGGTGGAGTGATACCTTCACTTCACTCGCCGCTCTTTTTCTGTACCTGCTCAATAACCGTCGTCCGCTTTCGAGGGGGAGCTGATGAAGAACCGCAAGTATTTCCTGCCAGTGGCCGCGTTGATTTTTTTAGGCACAGGTCCTGTTTCGAATGCGCAAACGGCCGCCGCGAAGCCAAAGCTCACCATCGAGCAGCTCATCGACATCAAGCATCCCTCCGATCCGGCCTGGTCGCCCGACGGCAAGAAAATCGCGTTTATCTGGGATCGCGCCGACATTAGGAATCTTTATGTCGTCAGCACTGACGGCAAAGGCAAGCCGGTGCAGCTCACTTCCTTCCCTGACGGCAACGTACAGGAGTTTTTCTGGAATGAAGACAGTGACGCGCTCTATTTCCCGCACGAAGGCGATCTGTGGCAAGTCGCCATTTCCGGCGGCGCTCCGAAGCCTGCTTTCAGCAAGCCCGGTCCCGGTCACGATTTCACGCTTTCTCCCGACGGCCAGAAAGTCGCGTTTGTCCGCGGCGCAGGTGGCGACGAAAATTCCGAGATGAAGGGTACCGCGCACGGCAGCGGCAGCGAACTGATTATCCGCTGGCTTTCTGACGGCAAAGAATCCACCGTCGCTCATGACAGTGTAAGCCTGGGCCGTATCCTCTGGTCACCGGACGGGAAGTCCCTCTGCTACACGGGCGGCGCCAAAATTATTCATCACGACGAATCGCCTGCTTATTCGGGCGCGAAACTCGTCTATCGTGTTTCCGAATATGCTCCGGGCCAGATTTATGCGCTGAAACTCGATGGGGGCAAAGCCGTCGCCATCGCCAAGCCGGGTGAATACGGCGGCCTGGCGTGGATTGACAACGCCCGACTCGTCTTCGACGGGCAATCCGCCGACTTCAGAAAATATTCCATCTACTCCGCGGACGCGAGCAATGGCGACGCGAAAGTCATCCACGAAATTGATGAAGAAAAATTCTGGAGCATTCCCGACTGGGGCGAGGCTGGCGCGCAGCCCTGGCCTTCTCCCGATGGTAAATGGATCGCCTTCCTCAGCGATCAGGACGGCTGGGATCATCTCTACGTCATGCCTTCAGCGGGCGGCGATGCCGTGCAAATCACAAAGGGCAAGTTCGAGGCCTGGCGCCCGCAGTGGTCGCATGACAGCACGAAGATAGCGTTCGACGCCAATACGGAAGATCATCCCGGCGACCGCGTTCTCGGCATTGCGAAAATCAATGGGGATCCTCCGCATGCCGAAGTGACGTATCTTCCCTTCGGTCCCGGAACCAACATCGAACCGCACTGGTCCGAAGGCGATGCCCGTCTTGTCTACCAGCACACTGACACGCACAACAGCGCCGATCTTTATGCCGTCAACATCGACGCCAAGTCGCAGCCCCTTCGCCTCACCGATTCGATGCCCGCTGGAATCGATCGCTCGCAATTCGTCGAGCCGGAGTTTGTGCACTATCCCGGGCCCGATGGCCAGCAGGTTCCCGGTTGGCTGTTTGTGCCGAAAAATATCAATCGCAACGTGAAGCATCCGGCGATTCTGTGGATTCACGGCGACGGCGTGAACCAGAACTACGATGGCTGGCACGTGCAGCGCAATTACGCCGTCTACTACAGCATTCACCAATACTTTCTGCAGAAGGGTTACGTCGTTTTCGCTCCCGACTATCGCGGCAGCATCGGTTATGGCCGCGATTGGCGCACCGGCGTGTACATGGATGTTGGCGGCAAAGACGCCAAAGACGCGTGGATGGGCGCGAATTATTTGAAAACGCTGCCGTTCGTCGATGCCGATCGCATTGGCGTTTGGGGCCTCAGCTACGGTGGCTTCTTCACGCTGATCGCGATGACCGATCAGCCCAAGCTTTTCAAATGCGGCGTGGACGTCGCCGGCGTCGTGGACTACGCCATGTACTACAGCGATCCTTATCACGGCGACTGGACCGCCAGCCGCATCGGTACGCCCGAGGAACATCCGGACGTTTACAAGAACGCTTCGCCCATTTCACACATTGACCGACTCGAACGTCCGCTGCTGGTTTTGCATGGCACTGCCGACGTCAACGTGCCCTTCCTCGAATCGGTGTGGCTGATCGACGAAGCGCTGAAGAAAAATAAAGGTCCGCTCGTCGATTTCATGATTTATCCCGGCGAGTTTCACTACTTCAGCCGCGAACACGTCCTCCGCGATGCCTGGCACCGTGTCGATGAGTTCTTCGATTCGCATCTGCGCACAACGAACGCGAACGCTGCCAAGACGAAGCCGAACTAGTCTTTTCGGCCGTCTGGACTCTCGAAACAGCTGGGGTATAGAATCCTCGCCAAATCCCTGCGGACCTCGCTTCACTTCATGCTGCATATTGTCTATGGAATGTACCGGTGGAAGCCGAAGCGTCTCGCCTTCCGCAATGACTACTGCCTGAATTGTGATCTACCTCGTCGGGCAGTTCTGTTGCGCACCTTCAACACCGGCCATATTTACTGGATTCCGCTGCTGCCGTTGGGTTTCTGGAAGGGCTGGTTTTGCTCGACCTGCGGCCACAATCCCCACGTCAACGTCAAGACCAGGCGTGGGTTCAAATGGCTCGGGCTGTTTCTTCTTCTTCTCTTTTCCGCGCTCTTTTGGATTACGCCGCCCGATCCGGAGCTCGGCCCCGCAACTTGGGTATTCAGGGTTGGTGGGCCGATTGGCTCGATCCTTACTCTGTGGCATCTATTGCGCACAAGAAGTAATCCGTCTTTCGCATCCAACGTGGCCGCCATTCCGCCGGCCGCAGACACCCTCTGCCCTTTTTGCGGCGTTCAACTCATAACGGTTTCTTCAGTTTCGTCCTGCCCGAAGTGCGGCGTCATTCGTGAATGACGCCGCACCCGCTCCCGGCGGATAGCGCTGCGCTTAGTGGTTCGGCTCGAGGACCAGCTTCTGCACGCGCCAGTTCAGCAATTCGGCGACGTACAACTCATTTTCCGAGGGACACGCAATCTGGTGAATCCATCCAAACTGCCCCGGCTGCTTCCCCGACTTGCCAAACATGCCTAGCATTTTCCCGTCGAGCGTTAACTTGTAAATTCGACCCGGGAAGGCATCCGACACAAACAGCACCTGCTTCGGCCCCGGCGTGATGCACACGGTCCACGGCGCACCTGGCGCCATCGTTCCGGTTGTCGCCGTCGGCTTGTTGCCAATTGCCGGACGCGCATCCGCAGGCGCCGGCACGTCAATCGCCATCTGCCGCAAAAATTTTCCTTCACCGTCGAACACCTGAATCCGCCGGTTCCCGCGGTCCGCGACATAGACATTTCCGTCCGCGTCTGTCGCGATGCTGTGCGGCGTGTTGAACTGCCCTGGCCCATCGCCCGGCTCGCCCCACGATTTCAGCCAGTTTCCTTCCTTATCCACTTTCGCCACGCGCGAATTCACGTAGCCGTCGCTGATGTACGTGTTTCCGGCGGCGTCCCACGCCATGTCCGTCACCTGGCGGAACATGCCATCCACCGGCGGCAGCGGCGGCTTCACGTGCTTCAGCGGCCCGGTACCTTCGTCGGAGGCCTCCTGCTTCCGCCCAAACACCATCACCACGCGCCCTTCGGGATTGAACTTGATCACCATGTCGGAGCCTTTGTCGGCCACCCAGATGTTGTCTTGCTTGTCAATTTTGACCGAGTGCGCGTACGACCACGCGTACAAGTTGTGCCCGATCTCGCGCAGAAATTTGCCGTCGTGATCAAACTCCAGCAATTGGGCTGCTGCTGCCGCATACGCCGGCCCCGTCGTGTTCCCGCGCGAGAAAACAAAAACGTGTCCCTTGGAGTTGACCGCGACGCCCGCGACTTCGCCGAGATACAAATCCGCCGGCAGCTTCAAAAAATCAGGTACGGAGTGGTAGCGAATTTCGGGCGGCTCTTGCGCGCGAAGCGCAGCGCCCGCAAGAAGACCAGCCACCAAGAACGCACTAACAATAGACCCCTTCATCGGAACACCTCAGGAATGCGCCCGCATGATACGCGTGGATGGTTGGCAGAGCCAAGCGCGGCGAGCCGCCCAGCAGGGGGTACCCCTCCCCCTGTTTTTCGGAAGAATGTGAGCCGAAAGGACTTAGGAGGAGGGGGTCGGCAAAGAATATCATTCTAAAGGATTTATTGCTTGGGGCGGCTGCCCTGGAGGGAGCCGCCAGGACGAGCTGGGAACCAGCGATCACAAGTAGTGTTACCATACTTGGCAACATCTTGTCAAGAGTTTACTGCAGTGCAATTCGAAACAGCGGGCAAATGATTCAGCGGGCAGGAGTTAGCAATCAACTGCCGACCAGGAATTTGTGCTGGGCCGCGGTAAGCGGCACGACGGACAGCCGGCCTTGACGGACGAGGGGCGAGTCGCCAAAGATTTTGTTGGCTTTGATTTCGGCCAGCGACACTGCCTTGGGCAGAGGTTTTCCTGCCTTGATCTTCACTTTGGGATCCTTGGGATCGCTGGCATCCACGGCGACCACCGTGGCCGTTCCCACCACGCTCTTGTGGTCGCCCGTCTCGTAAATCACCAGCCGCGTTCCCGTCTCCATCGCGCCGAGATTCCGCAGCGCTACCGGATTGTGTACGCCGTCCCAAACGGTTTCCTTGTCCTTTACCAGATCTGCGAACGAATACGCCGTCGGTTCCGTCTTCAACAAATAGTCTGTTGCCATCGCATCCCCCACGCGCAAAGTGAAAGCCGCCCAATTCTACCTGTTGTTGCGGTCCTAACACATCACCGGCTGAGCCGCGCACGCTTCTGCGGCGGTTTGTGTCAGCATGAACCCTAGCGAGAAATTCTCGACGGTGCGATACAGTTTCACGGAGGCATCATGGCCGGCTTCTGCACCAAATGCGGCTCGCCCTTGGCCGACGGCCAGGGCTTTTGCACGAAATGCGGCTTGGCCGCCGGTGCCACGGCCCCCGCTCCGCCGCGTCCCGTCGGCCTCTCTCCTGTTCCGCCCAATGCGGCCGCGCAACGCCAAAGCAACCGCACGCTCATCAAAGTTCTGCTGATTTGCGGCGCCGTCGTGGTCTTATTTTTTATTGCCGGAATCGCCGGCGTCAGCTATTTCGTTTACCGGCACAAGGACGAGATTCACCAAATGGGCCTCGACGATCCCCAGAGCATGCAGTATCGCGGCCCCGTTCTCGCTGGCGTCAATCCCTGCAGCTTGCTTTCGCAAGAAGACGTCAGCGAAATTGTCAAAATGCCGGTGGTGCGGGCCGAAACCACTGCTGGCGGGGAAGTTGGCTGTGAGTACAGCGTCATGGGTGACCGGGACGACCTGGTTACCGCACATATTTCCGCGGTAACGAAAGGTTCGGCCAGCGAAATCCAGCGTCGCGAAATGGAGAGCACGGCTCGTTCATTCTTTCATTCGAACAATCACCAGCCCAGCTTCACCCCACCGGCGGCTCGGCATCCGGGCGAAGTTCCGGTGTTTACGTTCATCGCGGACAACATGGCCGCAAAAATGCAGATGGGCGTCACGCGCGCGACGCTAAAACGTATGGCGCCCGGGACGCTCACGAATCTGGCTGGGCTTGGTGAGGACGGCTTCGATCTCGCCAGCGCCCTCATCATGGCGCGCCAAGGCGACACAATTATTCGCGCGATGTACACCACGTGCCCGTGCAACACCGCGGACGCCCAGGCACTGGTGCAAAAGATCCTGTCGAATATGAGCGAGAGATAGTCTCGCTGAAAACGGCGGCGCCGCTAAGGCGCTTTCGTGGCCGGCACACCCAGATCCGCGATGTTTACATCCTTCTTCAATGACGGCACCGCATTCACATGCAGCACGACGCCGCTCACCGGCGCGCGCGGCTCCTGAATCACTTTTCCAAAATAATCCGTAATGTAACCGAGCTTCATCCCTTCCTGCACGTACGTTCCGCGCTTCACGAGCGGGTACCAGATCCCCGGCCCCTCCGCCAGCACGTCCACGACTTTCTCCAGCCACACAGGATTCTCGATAAAATGCGGCTCGCCCGGAATCATTTTCAGGTACCGCATCGTACTGAGTGTACCGTTCACCAGCAACGCTACGTCGTCGGTTTCCACCGTTCCCGCGTGTCCTGCTTCGACCACAATCGCCGGCTTCCCGCGAACCGAGGCGGTGTTGTCCAGATACCGCGTGTTGGTCACGTCGGTCGGCCGTTCGCCCCAGATAATGATGTGATCCAACCCGAACGCAAGCACCATCTGTTTTGAAACGCGGTCTTGCTCGGCCTTCCCCACCGCGCCCCAATATGCATACGGCCGCAGGCTCTCGTCCAAGTCTCCGCCATGGTAGTCAATCAAGTAGTCGCACTTGTCCACGACTTCCTTGGTGATCAGATACAAGGCTCGGTCCGTCTGTGTCCCATCCATCTTGCCGGGATAGAACCGGTTCATGCTTTTGTTGTCCAGCGGATTGACGTGCGGGACTTTTTGTTCGAATGATTGCACATTGACTAACGGGACCAGAATCACCGTGCCAGAGACTTCGGCCGGCTCCAGTTCGCGAATCAGCTTCTCCACAGCGATGATCGAGACGTACTCTGTTCCGTGTGCTCCTGTCACCAAAGCAAGTGTCGGCCCCGGCTTCGAACCATTGACCACCACCACGGGAATGTTCGTCCCTGCATCCACTCCCGCCGGCACCTGAATGTACCCGTTCGCCTTCTGTCCCGGAGCGGCCGTTGCAGTCCCAACCGTGACCGGCGCTCGTTGCGCAAATGCCCCGGTCGCAGTGCAGGCTAGCGCTGCGCACAAAAGCAACGGATGCCTCCACATCATTCGCCTCCCGCCTTCACGACCGGCGCCTTCTCAGGCGGCCGCGCCGGCGTGTTGTCGCCCTTCACGTAGTGCGCGTACCACGCCAGGTACCGTTCCATCCGGTCTTTGATATGCGACGGCGCCTGAAATCCGTGAAACTCGTTGGGATAGACGACTAACTCGGTCGTCCGCCCCAGCGCTTTCATCGCCTGATACATCTGCTCGCCACCAAGAATCGGCACGTTCGAATCAATCTCGCCACCCATGAACAGCGTCGGCGTCGTGATGTTCTTCACCTTGTAGAATGGGGAAATCTTGTCCCACACTGTCGGGTTTTCCCACGGATAACCCAACTCGATTTCATATTCTTTCTGGTAGTGGTCGTGTCCATAGAAGCTCGTAATCAGCGCCGTTCCTGCTCCCGAGATCGCGCCTTTAAACCGCGTGGTCTGCGCGATGATAAAGTCGGTCGAGATTCCTCCGTACGACCATCCGCCCACGCCCATATGGTCCGGGTCGGCAATACCTTGGTCGAGCGCGTAATCCACAATCGCCATATCGTCCTGAAAATCCTTATTGCCCCAATCCGCATAGATCGCGTCGCAGAACTTCTGCCCATAGCCCGACGAGCCGCGCGGATTCGGCAACAGCACCGCGTATCCATTCGCCGCAAAGAGCTGGAACAAATGATCGAACGACGCCGAGTACTGCCCGACCGGCCCTCCGTGGGGTTGCAACAACGTCGGAGCTTTCTTCGAGGCATCGTAATCCACCGGCTTGTACAAATACCCTGCTACCGGCGTTCCGTCCTTGCTCTTGAAATGCACATACTCAACCGTTGCCAGCTTCAACTGCGCCATCAACGCATCATTCGTTTTCGTTAGCCGGGTCAGATCGGCGCCTCTTTGAATAAAAATCTCGCTTGGACGATCACTCGTTGTGATCGCAGCCACGATTTCATCATTCTTGCCTAGATTGAACCCACCAACCGTTAGGCGGCCACCAATGGCGCGCGCAACGTCTCCTCCGGCCGAAGGAATCTTGCACAAATTCACAGTTCCATCGTCATCAGCCGTGAAATAGAGGGACTTTCCGTCAGCGGAAAATCTCGGCCGTCGGATCGTTCGGTCAAACGCTGTCGTCAGAACTTTCGGTTCTCCACCTGTCGCCGGAATCACCGCCAGATGCTGCGTCGAGTAATAGAAAAGATGCGGGTCCAGTTCCGTCACGTAGGCGATCCACTTCCCATCCGGCGACCACACCGGCTGATCGTCTGGCGCCGGATTGGTCGTCAATTGCGTGATGTGCGCGCCCTTGTCGGTGTTGTCCGCCGCCACGATCCAGATGTTCGAATCGCGCGTCGCATCCGGATCCGGCGTGCTGCGGTTACTCGTAAACGCAATCTGCTTCCCGTCTGGCGACCACGCCGGCTGCGCATCGTCGTAGTCGCCTGAAGTGATCTGCGTCGTCGTTTTCTTTTCCACGTCGAACACATACAAATGCGAGCGACGCCGATCCAGATATCCGATCGTGTCGCGCTTGAACTGCAGCCGGTCAATCACATACGGCGGCTGGGTCTTTGGCTTTGGCGGCGCTTTCTCACCGTCTTTGGCCTCCGCATCTTCGGGCTTCGGGTCGTGCAGCACCAGCACTAGCCGCGCGCCCTCCGGCGACCACTCAAAATCGTCAACGCCTTGGACCGCCTCCGTCAGCTTGACCGCTTCGCCGCCCAAACGGTTCAGCAACCACACTTGCCCCTTCGCGCCGTTGCGCGCGGACGTAAATGCCAGATACTTGCCATCCGGACTCCACCGCGCATGTCCGGACGACACGCCTTCCGCCGTTAGAGGAATCGGCTCGCCGCCTTTCGCAGCCACCATCCAGAGCCGCGACTCGTTCTTATCCTCTTTGAGCATCTTCGTTCGGACGGAATACGCCACCCATTGCCCGTCCGGACTGATCTCTGGCTGCCCTACATCCAAAATTCGAAAGTAATCGTCCACGTTAATTGCGCGCGTCCCCGACGCCCCGCCTCGCGCTTGGGCTTCCGCGCGTTGGAAAGCGACTGCGAACGGCAAAGCGGCTAAGATGGCAGCGGACAGAACGGATTTACGTACGACTGTCATACTCGAAACTCCTAAGCATAGAAATGGAAGGAAAACGGCGAGCGAAGTGTAGCAGACCCGAATCCTAAAGAGCCATGTACATTCACATGTTCGCGTTCCGCTTCAAGCCCGAAGTCAGCCAAGCCAAGAAGCACGAAATCGTCGTCGCCATCCGCGCCTTGCAACGCGACATCCCCGAACTACTGGAAACCCATGTCGGCCTCAACAAATCCCCGCGCGGTCAGGGTTACGAACTAGGCGGCGTCATGAAATTCGCCGACTCCGCCGCCTGCCAGCGCTACAATGTCCATCCCGCACACCAAAGGCTGCTCTCTTGGCTTCTTCCGCTCATCGACCCCATCGAAATCGATTTCCAGTCCGCGTAGAACAGGCTTCAGCCTGTAGTTTGCCGCCTGTTAGCACGCCGCTTCCACGATTCCGCGTGGGAGGCATTCATCAACTTGCAGGGACACTCTTGTGGGGACACGATTCACCGTGCCTTCAACGCCAGCCGTCCGTCGCCGAAGAACTGCCTTTGTCTCCTGGCCTTATGCCACAATCTGTAGTGTCTCCTCGGGACGATCCGATGAACGCCCGCGACTTTCGCCGTATCGCTCTCAGCTTCGCCGATACCGAAGAAGGCTCCCACATGGGCGCCGTTGACTTTCGTGTTGGGGGCCGCATCTTCGCCACGCTCGCCTCGATCAAACAGGGCTACGGCAACCTCTTGCTCGACCCGGCCCAGCAACAGACTTTCGTAGCCGAACTCCCCGACGTGTTCCTCCCCGTCCCCGGCGGCTGGGGACGCAACGGCGCCACTCACATCCGCCTCGCCGCAGTCACCGAAGATGTCCTCTACGGCGCCCTTCACACTGCATATCAGCTCCGCCTCCATAAAAACGCTGCGACGAGAAACAAATCTTCGCAGCGGACCAACCCAGCAGCCAAAGCAAATCGCCGCCTTCCCCGCTAACACATACATGTTGTCGGAACACTCCGCGAGCCAAAGCGAGTAGGCTGTCGTTTGTATGCTCAGGGCGCTGTTCGCGAGCGTGACTTCATTCAATTCGGAAGCTGACCGACCAGGACGAAAGGAGCCCAATAGTAGGGATGCGGATGTTGTTCGCGGAGGGATTGCATGGTGGATTGGAGAGCCTTGGGCATATCGCCGGTGGAAATGAAATGCCGGTAGAAGGACTGCATCAACTGCGAAGTGGTTTGATCGTGTACGTCCCAAAGCGACAGCAGCAGCGAAGAGGCGCCGGCGCAAAACAGGCCACGCTGCAGGCCGAGCAGTTCGTCGCCGGCTGCGACGAAGTTCATGCCCGTCGCGCAGCCCGAAAGCGTGACATGCCGCGCCGAGAGCCGCATCTGGTACAGATCGTACAAATTGAGGTAGCCATCGCCGAGGCGGATGCCTGAGAACATCGGGTTGTCCTGCCGATAGTTGCCGTGCGTGGCGATGTGCAGCAAATCCGTTTGTGCACCGCGGGTCCGTAGCAACTCCGTCGTCGCGGCCTCGCGCACAACCAGTTGCGCGTTGGGCAGAATTTCCGCTACGGATTGCACCTCGTCCAGAATTTCCGGAGCTCGGTCATCCGGCAGTCCGAGGATGAGGGAAGTGGAAATCGCCGATTCCTTGGCCTGAGCATCGAAGGCATCTTGCTCTCGACCCGACGAGAGCGATCCCTTGGTCTGGCACAGCGCAAAAACCGTTGCGCTGGGGGCGTACGAAACGCTGTGGCGATCGCAGAGATATGCTTTGCCGGATTTGAGCGCGTGAAACGGCAGAAAATGCAACGGCCCGTGCGGCACAAAGATGAGATGTTTCGTCGTGAGATGTGCAGCAATCGGGGCGATCAGTTCGCTGTAAAGCGATTCGAGATGGCTTTGCGTTGCCGCTAGTAACGGCTGCTCGAAACGTTGCGTGTACGCCGTCCCCATCCGAAACTTGGCGATCTGGAAGCGCAGTAGGTGCAGGAAATTTACGACGCGAGACAGCACGGTAACCGGCGCAATGCGTACGGAGTTGCGGCTCACAATCGCGGCCAGCAAACGATCGCCGGAGGAATAGTATTCGATGAGCGTGGCATTGGCAGGAATAGTGGCCTGGATTTTTTCCAACGAGAAATCGGCCGGCGCTTCGAGCGTAGCGTTTTCACGTTCCTGTGCCGGCAACTCGCGCAGTGTGCGCAGCAACTCGTTTTCTTGCGAAACAGCTTTCTCCTGCAACTGCTGGAGACGTGCTCCGGAACTTTCTTCTGGCCGCAACTGCTCCGCTTCGATGCGGTGGTAGTACCAGTTGAGCTCCTCACGGAGGTCGCGGATGCGCCGCACCAGTTCGCTTTGGCCAGAGTCGCCGAGCGGCAGACTTTGGCCGGACTGAAAAATCATTTCCGTCATGGAACGGGACTTCGCCGCCTCGATGCAGGCAAAAGCTTCGGCGGCGGAGTCGACCCTCGGCGAGTCCGCCGCGTACAGGTCCACCAGCGCTTCGTACACTTGCAGCCGATTCTTCACGAAGGAAATCTTCAGTTCTTCGGCGTACAGCCGCGAACGCAGCGCTTCCAGGCACTTGCGGGCTTCTTGATACGCGGCGAGCGCGACAGCGCGGTCCTTGCGTGTTTGCGCCAACTGGCCGCTAAGAAAGTGCGCCTGATACGCAAGCACCGGAGCTTGCAGCCCGGAGATCTTGGCGAGCGCTGCGTCGGTCTCCGACTGCGCGGCGGCAGGATCTTCCACGCTCAACGCGATCCGCGCCAACAATAAATGCGTCAGCGCCGCTTTCCCGCGCAGCGCCGAATCGTCAAAGAAGTTCGCCGCCGCAACTGCCAGGCGCCGCGCCTCGAAATAGCGGCCTTCGTGAAACAGCAGCAGCGCCTGGTACAAATCGAGCAACCAGGGCCACACCAGGTTTTTTTCAGCCGCGAACATTACGCGCGCCTTGCCGAACAGCTCCAGCGCCTGGACCGTTTTGCCCTGCTGGCCGAACGCCATCGCCTCGTTTGCTAGGGTTTTCGCGGATTCGTAGCCCATGCCTAGTTTCTGAAATTGCTGAAAGCCTTCATGCGCCATTTCGCGCGCTTCGTCGCTAAGATTCAGTTCGAGATAAATTTCGCTGAGATCGAGATGGCAGAGTGCGAAGTGGTACGCATCGCCGGACGTTTCGCACGCGCGGCGCGTAGCGAACAGCATTTCGATGGCGCGCGAATATTCACCGCGAAAGTAGTACAGATACGCAATGTTGTAGTCCGCTTGATCGCGCAGGCGGGGCATATTGTGGCGAACGCACAGGTCGCTGGCACGCTGGTAGCAGTCGAGGGATTTGGCAAACTCGTTGAGGGAGATGAGGCACATCGCCATGTTGTGCAGGGTGACGGCCGCGCGTTCCCAGTCTTCGAACTGTGCCAGTGTTTCGTAGGCGCGCTCGTAATGGAGCATGGCTTCTTCGAAGCGGTCCTGGCGGTGAAAAATGTTGCCGACGTTGTTCTCGAGATTGGCGATGCGGCGGTTCTCGCCAGTCTGGGTGAAGATGGCGCGCGCCCGTTCGGAGGCCTGGAAAGCGCGGTCGTATTCGCCGAGAAGAATCAGCGGCTGGATAGAAGCGCTCAACGTGCGAGCCGCTTCCTTGGGATTCTGCAGTGCTTCGTACATGGCGATGGCGCGCTCGTGGTATTCCACGGCGGTGCGATTGTCTCCGGAGGCGTAGAGCGCGTTGGCTTTGGCACGCGTGGCAAGAGCGAGATCTTCGTCGCGATGGAGTTGCTCGGCGATGAGGACTCCGGCCTCGGCGAGATGGAGCGCCTGTTTGGCGTCCGCGCGGATTTTATCGAGGACGAGATCGGCGAGGAGTTTGACCGAGTCCGAGCGAAGGAGATCGGGATACCGGCCCAGAAACTCGCGGCGTTGGTCGTCGCCGGAAAATTGCGCGAACTCAGCGAGAAGCTCCTGCTGGGTAGGTTTGGCGACGTCAGACATCAGCGGAATCCGAGCTCGTCAAGACGACGGCGTAAACGGTCCATACACTTTTGGCGGGTGAAACCGATGGAGCCGACGGCGAGGCCGAGTTCAGAGGCGACTTCCGCGTAGGGACGCGCGGGCGTTTCGAAAAACAGCAATTCAACCAAGCGGCGGCATTGTGGCGAAAGCGTGGCGATGGCATCACGCAGGAATTGTTCCTGCTGCGTTTGCTGCACGAGTTCTTCCGCGATCGGCGGCGTTTCAGGATCAGGGAGATCGGGGTCGGCGTCGCGGCTCACGAAGCGCTGCTGCTGCCGTTTCCAGCGAAAACAATGATGATGCGCGACCTGCATTAGCCATTTGGGAAGGGCCTTCGGCTCGCGCAAATCCGGCAGACGATGGAGAAGTTCGACGCAGGTGGATTGAAACACTTCGGAAGCTTCGTGCGGCGGGAGTTTGTATTTAACAGGTATCGAGTAAATGAGGGCTCTGTATTTGTCGACGAGAGCGGACCAAGCCTCTTCATTTCCCCGCAGACACTCTTTGACCAAACGCTCATCGGTCCACTGAACCAGCGTGTCCGGAGCGTCTTTGGCGAGGAGGGGAGACATGGTGCCTGAGCGTTATTTGCTGGCGGATTGCTGGGCGGCGTTGCGAAAGTAGAGCTGGTCGACGTTCCAGAGAACGTACGGCTCAAGGACAGCGGGATGAAAATTGGCGAGCGAGTTTTTTGCGCCAACGAGAATGTGTGGACTGGCGAGAAAAATCATGGGCTGATTTTCGGCCAGAATTTCCTGGACACGATCGTAGAGTCTTTTGCGCTGCTCGTAACCCGGAGTGACGAGTTGCTGCTCCATGAGGCGATCGATCTCGGCTTCCCAAGCGGTGGCGGGCTTGGATTGCGCGGGATTCCAGAGATGCTGCGCGCCCGACGATAGCCAGACGTTGATGTCGGAGTTGGGATCGGCGTCGAAGCTGGCAAGGCCGAGGATACAGGCTTCGTACTCTTTCGTTTGCGTGACGCGGTCAATCAGGGAGCGAAATTCGAGCGGGACGATTTGGATTTTGACGCCGAGTTGCTTGAGGTCGTCCTGGACGAGAGTGGCCATTTTGTTGCGTTCGGCAGACGAAGAGCTGGTGAGTATAGAAAAAGAAACAGGGGAATGGTCGGGATCGAGAAGAGTGGAGTCACCGGTGGAGGCATCGTTCTGCCAAGAAAACCCGGCTTGCTGGAGCATGAGGCGAGCCTGCGGAAGATCACGAAGAGCGTGGGGGATTTTTTCGTCGAGCCAGCGGCGATTGCCCGGAGTAACGGGTCCCGCGAGGGGCGTGCCACGGCCTTGATAGACGAGTCGGACAATCGCGTCGCGGTCAATGGCAAATGAAATGGCTCGGCGAAATTCGGGTTTGGCGAAAACTCTCTGTTTTCTCAGCGCGTCGGCTGAGGCTTTGGGGCCGAGATCGTTGAGATTGAAAAACAGGAAGTTGTATTCGAGGCCGGGGCCAGCGTCGGACATGGTGTAGTCGCGCTGCTGGCGTGAAAGAACGGAGAAGTTGTCGGCGTTGACGCGGGAGATGAGATCGGTTTCGCCGGATTGAAATTTGAGGACTTGCGCGTCAGCACTCGGAACGAAGAGAAACAGAAGTTCGTTGAGATATGGCAGCCGCGTGCCTTGCGCGTCGGTTTTCCAGTAATACGGATTGCGTTCGAGCGTGAGCTTCTGGCCGGGAACGTATTCTTTGAGGCGGAACGGTCCGAGCCCAGCGATCTCGGAGGCGGGAGTAGCCGGGTTCCAGAGTTGTGCGAGCCTGCCTTCCTGATAGGGTTTTTCGAGAAGATGACGTGGAAGGATGGCGAGGCCATCGAAGAGGCGCTCTTCTACACCGTATTTCCGGGCCAGCGTGAAGACGACGGTTTGCGAATCGAGTTTGCGAACGGCGATGGGTTTGCCACCGATGATGAGCAGATCGCGCTGGGGAGAGTGGAGATTTCCGTCGAGGTAGAGGCGGAAGGTGAAGAGCACATCGTCGGCATCCAGAGGGTGGCCGTCGGAAAAGCGGAGGCCCTGGCGAAGGGTGAGCGTGTATTGGAGGCCGTCCGGAGAAATTCTCCACGATTTAGCCAGCGCGGGCTCGGTGAGTTGGGTGGCTCGATTGATGTGGACAAGGTCGGACTGCATGGCGGCGATGACTTCTCGGGAAGGAGCGTCGGCGGAGAGAAGCGGGTTTAGCGTTTTGGGTTCGGCGCGCAGAGAGACGACCAGGCGGCCGCCGGGATGGCCGAGTTCGCCGGGAAGCGCGAGGAGCTCTTCGCGACCTGCGGAAGTGGAAACAGGTTGAGGCGTTTGGGCCGATGTGACATAAGTCACACCGATCGACAAAACGAGAGCGCCGACGCAGCAAGGCCACAGAAAACGGCAAATTTGGCACACGTTAGGCTCCAGCGACTTCCTTGGAAACCGCTACCGGCAATTCAGAATTGGCTTGGGAAACGCCAGCTTCCATTTTGAAGGGCCGGGAGCGGTGCTGCAATGCGCTTGCGAGGCCGAGGTATCCGACAAAGAACGGGAGCATTAGCAAAGCCGGTATATACATCCACCAATACGAGACGAGAACGCTGTACTGCTGGAGAGCCGCAAGGAGATTGCCCCAGCTCGAGGCGGGTTCGGGGACGCCGAGGCCTAGAAAAGAGAGCGTCATTTCAGCCAAAACGAATTGGGGAATCAGGATGGCAGCCTGGGTGAACAGAACAGTGGCGGTTTCGGGCAGAAGGTGGCGGTGTAGGAGATAAAAGTCCGAAGCTCCGAAGCCGCGGGCGGCGCGGACGAAGTCGCGTTCTTTGACCGAGAGAACGATGCTACGGACCAGACGGGCTGGGCGAGCCCAGCCAACTACACCGATGACAACTACGACGAGGAAGAAAGCCTGGACGGGACTGACGGAGAGAGGGAGAAAGGCGCGCAGGGCGAAGAGCAGGTAGAGCCACGGAAGCGCGAGAAAGAGTTCGGCGAGGCGCATGAGCATATCGTCGCGCCAGCCGCCGACGAAGCCAGCCGTGAGTCCGACGAGGGTGCCGAGGCTGAGGGTTACGGCAGCGCCGAGAAGACCAGCGAGGAGCGAGATTTGGCCGCCGAAGAGGAAGCGGGATAGGAGGTCGCGGCCAAAGGCGTCGGTGCCGAGAAGATAGAGACGAGGAGGCGGATTGTTTGGGGTCGGGTGGGACGCTCCACTGCCAAAGAGATGACGGCGTGCTGGAATAAAGCCCAGGAGATGGTAACGGGCGCCTGCGGTGAAGAAACGGAGAGGGATTGGCGCAGAGACGTCTTCTTCGTATTGGTCGAAGGATCCGGGCGCGAGACGGAGGGCGTAGAAAAATGGGCGTGCGTGGAAGTGATGCTGGGCGTCGAGGAAATGCATGCGCATGGGAGGCAGATACGGGCGGTCGCGGTCCTGATCGGCGGGATCGTAAGGAGCGAAAAAGCCAGCGGCGAGAATGCCGAAATGAAGAGCAAGAACGAAGAGGAGCCAGCGCGACAGTTGGTGGTCTGTACGTGGCGTGAGGAACACAGAATTGAGTTTGCGAAGCGTGCTCATTGAGAACGCTCCGCGGTGCGAATGCGCGGGTCGGCAAGATAGAGAAGGATGTCCGCAAAAAGGTTTCCGGCGACGAGAAAGAGCATGGATAAGAGGACGCCGGCGATGACGACGTAAAAGTCGCGCGCAAGAATGGATTCCAGGAACAGCGGGCCAAGACCGGGCCAGCTCATGATGACTTCGACAAGCAAGGAGCCACTCAGCAGCGTGCCGATGCTGAACCCAAGGAGACTGATGAGCGGGTTGGCCGCAGCGCGGACGGCGTAGTTGTACAGGAGTTTTCGCTGGGGGATGCCGTGGGCTTCCGCCGCGCGCAGGAAAGGCGACTGAAGTTCGTCGGCGATGGCAGCCCGAACGTGGCGGACGATGTTAGGAAGCGCGGAAAGTGTGAGCGCAAGAACGGGCAGCGTCATATGGGCGGTTAGGTCGCGAAATTTCTGGAGAGTAGAGAACCCGTTGTAGTTCGTGGAGGTGAGGCCACCGGTCGGAAACCAACCCGTTCGGACGGCGAGAATGAGGAGACCGAGGGCGAGGACGAGATCGGGAAGGACGAGGAGTGTGGCCGTGCCCGCGGAGACAAGCTTGTCGGGAGCGCGGTTCATGCGGGAGGCGCTCCAGATGCCAAGGGGAAGTCCGATCAGCCAAGCGAGGACTGTAGCGGTTCCTGCAAGGAGAAGCGTGTTGCAGGCCCGAGTCCTGAGGAGCGGGCCAACGGGCGAGTTGTAGGCGAAAGAGAAACCGAGGTTGCCGTGAGCGACGCCACCAAGCCAATGGATATAGCGAAGGGGCAGAGGATGATCGAGTTGCGATTGGGCGCGGAGGGCGGCAACGGTTTCTTGGGAGATTTGCGGGTTGAGGCGCATTTCGTCGAAATAGTTGCCGGGAGTAAGCGCGGAAAAGAGAAACGTGAGCACGGAAACGCCAAACAGAAGAAAGAGAGCGTGGGAGGCGCGGCGGAGCAGGTAGCGCATCAGGCATTCACCAGGGCGGGAGCGGATGAGTTTGGCGCGAAGCGCGGAGTTGCGGCCAGAAGGGCGCGCGTGGCTTCGTGTTGCGGTGCTTGAAGAACCTTTTGGGCGGAGCCGGATTCGACGATTTGGCCGCAGGCGAGAACGGCGACCTGATCGGCGAGATGTGCGGCCATGGCAAGGTCATGGGTGATGAAGAGATAGGTGAGGCCGAGTTGGTATTGCAGGTCGAGGAGAAGATTGGCGATTTGGGCCTGGATAGAGCAGTCGAGGGCGGAGAGAGCTTCGTCGAGGAGGAGAAGCTTTGGTTCGAGGGCGAGAGCGCGGGCGAGAGCGAGGCGCTGTCTTTGTCCGCCGCTGAATTGGTGGGCGGGTTTGCTGACAGAAGTGCGCGGGAGAGCGACAAGATCGAGCAGTTGGAGAACCTTTGCTTCACGCTTCTTTGAAGTGAGGCGATTCTGGATGACGAGCGGTTCGGCGATGAGGTCGAGTGCGGACCAGCGCGGATTCAACGCGCGCGCGGGGTCTTGGAAAACGAGTTGAATTCGCGGGCGGATTTGGCGGAGCTGTTGTTCTGGAAGAGCAGTGACTTCCTGCTGGTTGAAAAAGATCGAGCCAGAAGTGGGGCGTTCGAGACAAGCGATACACAGCGCGAGCGTGCTTTTGCCGGAGCCGGACTGGCCGACCAGAGCGAGCGTGCTTTTGCGCCGCAGTTGAAGAGAGACATTATTTAGAGCGGTGAATTCCTTCGGCTTATTTTTTGCGGCGTCGGCGGCGAAGACAGACTGGAGTCTGTGCCACTTTTGAGCGGAGTAGCACTTGCTGAGATTTTCGACGCGGAGAAGCGGCTGAGGATTGATGTCCATAGTGAGAGTCAGCGCGCGGCAGAGAATTTGAAGCAGGAGGCGGAGTGGGATCGGTCGATGGCGGTGAGTTCGGGTTCGGAAGTGCTGCAGACGGGCATTTTCTGGGAGCAGCGCGGCTCGAAGCGGCAACCAGGCGCAGGTTGCGAAAGATCAAGAGAGTCGCCGGGGATGACGGGGAGCCGGGATAGGCGATAGGACGCTGAGGCCTCTTCTGCATTGGTACACATGTCTACGACACCGATCTTCGATGGAGGAACACTTCGCAGCAGCGCGGCGGTGTACGGATGCTGGGGCGACGCGAGAACTTGTGCGGCGGTTCCCAGTTCGATGACTTGGCCGGCGTAAAGGACGAGGATACGATCAGCGAGGCCGTCGAGAAGAAGAGGGTTGTGCGTGATAAAGAGTACAGAGATGCCCAGTCCGACCTTGATTTGGCGGAAGAGTTCGAGAATTTCGCGTTGCGTCGCGGGATCGAGCGAGGCGGTGGGTTCGTCGGCGATGAGTAGGGCGGGACTGCAAACAATGGCTTGCGCGAGGAGGACGCGTTGGCGCTGGCCGCCGCTAAGCTGATGAGGATAAGAGCGGGCGATACGAGACGCGTCGTCACCGAAGATCGTTTCGAGGGTTTGTTGCGCCCCTCGACGGACAGCTTGACGAGACAGGTTGGTGTGGGCGGCGAGGATGTCAGCGACTTGCTGGCCGATGCGAAGTGTGGGATGCAACGCGGAGGAAGGTTCCTGAAAGACGAGACTGGTGCGGCTGCCGCGAATGGATCGCAGTTCGCGTTGATCAGCGGCTAGCAGATTCTGGCTTTCGAAAAGGACGGAGCCACTTTGCAGGACGGCGTTGCCAGGGAGAAGGGCGAGGAGGGCGGAGGCAAGGGTGCTCTTACCGCAGCCGGATTCTCCAAGCACTCCAAGGACTTCGCCGGCGGCAAGCTCGAACTTAATGCCAGCCAAAGCAGGAGTGAGGTCGCCGCGGGCGGAGGCGTACGCGACGCGGAGATTTTGCACCTGAAGAAGAGGTTCCATGGATGGAGCGGATGAGCCCATCTTCCATGTTGGGTTAGCGAGGAGAGGCGAACAAGGCGGGCACGGCAAATGGGGCGGGAAAGGTATTGATGAGTAGGAACGCGGGATGGGTCACTCTTCGAGCGGCCACTAGCCGAGATGGGGCGCAACAGTTCCTCCGAAACTCAGGATAAGTTGCGCCCCGTCGGTTTGGGCCACGCGGGAAGATCGGGCGCGCGTTAACGGACAACAACTGCTGAGGCTGAGTTGTTCTGCGCCGTGGCCACGCGCGGCGCCATCGAGACGACGATGTACTCGCGTTCTTTGTCTTCGGATTCGACGACGCGCAGAAGCAGCTTGTCCTTGTGGATGCGGAACTCGGCAGTCTCGCCGATGGGGAGCAGCGCGGGATGCTTGTCGTCGCGCGGGCGGATGCGGTAGGTGACGCGATCGGTTTGCAGCGTGTACTCCTGGCAGAGCACCTGTTCGGTTCTCTTGTGTTGGCCGTCCGTGCCGAAGATCTCGCCGGCGAACGTTTTGCCGTCTTTTTCGGCCATGCCGCAGGAGCTGGAATCCATTTGCAGCAGCGTGCCGCGTTCGTAGGCGGGCTTGTCTTTGGCCGGGGTTGCGGCGGCGGCGAGCAGCAGGCTCGCAACGATGAGTGACCGTTTCATAGTGCCCTCCACGCGATGATTTGGAAGCCGTTTGAGAGCTGGGCGAGGAGCGGCTTCTTCGCGCTTCTGGGAATAAGGGTGGGATGGGGCCGAAAAAATATAGGCGGTCCCGAAAATGCGCACCGGCAAGAGTGCCCGTCGGAGCCCAGGAAGAGCCTGGGCTACTCGGCGGTGTACGTGATTTCGAGGCGACGAATGAGGTAGCAGGAGAGGACGAGAACCGCTAGTGCCAGGCAACAAAGGCCGAAAATCGAGAGGAAAGGAGAAACAGGTTCCGGGACGACGGTGAAGAGGGCCATAAAGCCCGTGCTGGCCAGCGTGGTGGGACAGAGGTGCTTTAGATAGAAGGTGACGCTGAGGTGCTGGGCCCAGGACGGGAAGATCGGCGAAATAGCTTCCCAGCCTAGAAGGATGGCACCGGGGACGATAGGGTTCTTGAAGAGCAGGCTGAGCGCGAGAAATACAGCGCCGTAGCCGAGACAGGCCAGCGCAGTGACCAGTAGATACGAACCGAGCTCGCTGAGGCCAGGGCCTTCGAACATGTAGGAGCGACCGGCGGCGCCGTAGCGCGCATAGAAAAGATAAAATGCCGCCAAGACGGCTATTTCGAAAAGCACGATGGAGACGATGCAGCCGGCAAGAAATTTGCCAATGACGAGAACTTCGCGACGCACCGGGACAAGGAATTGGTAGTGCAGCGTGCGTTGGACAACCTCGCCGCGGAAAAGCCAGGTGAAGATGCCCATGCAGGCAAAGAAAATACCGATTCGAACATAGTACAGCTGAATCAGAACTGCCAAGGCTTCGGTTTGGTCCTGCACAGAGCCGTCAAATTGGCCGCGGCTGACAATGTTGCGAATCAGCAGAAAAACGATCGGGATAAACGCGAGGAAGTAGACCCAGACGCGGCGCCGGGAAAAGAGATTGCGGCCGACTTCGTTGCGGACAAGAACGCCGATTTGGCCGGCGTAAAGAGACCAAGGCTGCTCTTTAAGATTTTTCTGGGCTTGTGCGAGATAGGTCGATGTGCTCATGTGGGCGATCCATCCGAGCCGATGAGGTATTGGTAGATGGAATTGACGTCGTCGTCCGCGGGCGCAACCGTGTCGATGTCCACGACGCCGGTGGCGACGATCTTGTTGAGGAGCAGATAAAACTGCTCGACGTCGCGGGTGCGGACCAGGACGCTTTGGCCGTCGGTGAGAATTTTGGCTTCGACGACGTGGTCGAGTTCGAACGCGGCAGAAGCAAGGCGGGCGGCGTTCGAGCAGCGCACGAGCACCTGCATGGGATGCTCCCGCACTTCCCTCCGCACTTCGCGGATTTGGCCTTCGGCGACAACGTAACCGCTGGACATAAGCACGACGCGGTCGGAGATGCGGTCCACTTCCTCCAGAATGTGGCTGGAGATAATGACGTGCATGCCTTGCTTTGCCAGCGCTTCGAAGAGCGCGATGGATTCGGCACGGGCCATGGGGTCAAGGCCGTTGAGCGGCTCGTCGAGGACCAGGACGGAAGGGCGATGAGCGATGGCTTGCGCGAGACGGATGCGTTGACGCATGCCTTTGCTGTACCCGGCGATTTTGCGGTTGGCGACTTGGGCCATGCCAGCACGGTCGAGCGCTTCGGCGGTGAGTTTGGCGGCTTGGTCCGCGGGGAAACCGTGCAGGCGAAGAGGCCAACAAATAAAGTTGTAGCCGGTAACGCCGGGAGGGAAGGAATCGAATTGCGTGCAGTAGCCGACCTGGCGGTAGAAGTGGACGGGATCATCGGGAGTCAGCCCGAAGACCTGAATGGAGCCTTGTGTTGGCTTGATGAGGCCGGTGAGGAGATTCATGAGCGTGGTTTTGCCGGAGCCATTGGGGCCAACGAGGCTGGTGATGCCCGAATCCAAGGTGAAGGAGACGCGATTGACGCCGAGAACTTCTCCATAAAACTTGGAGACGTTGTTGAAAACGATTTGGCGATTCTCGGTCATCCGCGAACGACCTCACGGGCGCGCAGGCGGGCGTTCAACACAAACAGGGCAAGGATACAGACTAAGACGAGCATGGCCCAGGCCATCGGAATGGGGATTTGGTTGAAACGGGATGAGCTGCCGAATCGTTCATCGGCGTGGAAGGCGTTGCCGATGATGTCTTGGAAAAGCTGGGGAAAATTAAGCAGGCCGCCCCAATAAGTACGCATGATGGCATCGAAGATCGCGCCGATGGCGGCGGGGACGATGAACGAGATGAAGGTGACGCCAGTGGCGACGATGCGCAGCTTCATCCATGCCGATACGGAGAGCGAGATGAGCGAGAGCATCAGGATCCAGATGAACGAGCAAAAAATAATGGGAACGATCATCCATAAATGAGGCCAGAGCCATCCCGAAGCGAGGCCGCCTTGCAAGAAGAAAAGGAGCAGCGCCGGAATCCAGGTAACACACGAGAGCAGGATGCCGAGAACAGCGAGTTTGCCGAGAACGTATTCGGCGCGACTGAACGGGCGGCTCAGAAAAAGAGGCAACGCGCCGTTGACCAAATCACCGGACACCAACGTAGGGCCGACCCAGCAGTTGAGAAGAAAGGCCAGCCAGGACTGAGAAAACAGGAAGATCAGAAAATACTGGCTGTCGACGGTGAGCACATCGCCCATGCGAATTTGCAGTAGCAACTGAACCGTTTTGTTGTTGGCGATGAAGATGTACGCCGCAAAGCCCAAAGTAGGCACCAGCGCGAGAATAAAGAAAATCACGAACACGCGCGATTTGAACAGCTCGGCGAACGCGTAGCGCGTCAAAACGTAGAAGCGCGACCATTCGGGCGTGAGTGAGCCGGCGTACGGGTTATAACGGCGTTTATAAACGGCCATCGGCGGCTCCGGTCTGCTCCATGGCGTTCAGGAAGATCGTTTCCAGCGAGTCGCGACGATGATTCATGCGGCGGATTTGCACGCCGCGGTCGGCGGCGACTTTGAACACTTCGCGAATCTCGACATTCTCGGGCATGACGATTTTCATGCGGCCGTGCGCGAATACGGCGCATTCACATCCGAGTGTTTCGAGCGCTGCGGTGAACGTCGCTTCGGCGCCGGAAGTTTCCATTTCGAGGAATTTGCGATTGGCGCGGCGCTCCTCGGCAAGATTGCAGATCGAAGCGATGCGACCGTTTCTCAGGATGAGCACTTCGTCGCAAGTCTCCTCGACGTCACGGAGCAGATGCGAAGAAAGCAGCAGGCAAATGTCGCCGGCTTCGCGAATTTCCCGAATAAGTTCGATGAGGCGTTTGCGCGCGGGGGGATCCAGGCCGTTGGTGGGCTCGTCGAGAATAAGGACTTTGGGACCGTGGGCAATAGCCTGCGCGAGCTTGGCCAACTGCTTCATGCCGAGGGAATACGTGCCGACGGGGCGATAACGCGCTTCGCCGAGGCCAACGTAAACGAACGCTTCGTGAGCGCGCTCCATTGCTTGGCTGGGAGGAAGCCCGGCGATCTCCGCCATATAACGAACGAAGCGCACGCCGGACATTTTGGATATGAACGCATCATTTTCCGGCATGTAGCCTACGAGGGCGCGAAGCGCTTTGCCCTGAGTGTGCGAGTCGAGCCCGAGCACACGCGCGCTGCCTTTCGCCGGAGCGTGAAAACCGAGAATCGTATTGATCAATGTGGACTTGCCGGCGCCATTCGGGCCAAGCAGGCCGATGGCTCGCGTTTTCAGTGAGCCGGTCAGTCCATGAAGAATGGTGCGGCCGCCAAGCTGAACTTCGAGGCCATCCAGTTCAATCGTGGGCTGCGGCGTTGCGGGCGTCGCGGGCATAGTTACAAGTTACTACGGATGAGGCTGGCGCGAAGTTCCATGTGTCTCAGCGCCCAAGAGATGCATGAGTGTCAACGCGCTGGGATTGAGGTCAAACAGCTGGCCGCTGCTGGCCACTTCGATGCGGTCGCTTTCGCCGTAGGCGCACATGACGCTGGGTTTGGCATCGCCGGCGAGTTGCTGGAAAAACGCCAACTGCTGCGCATTCAACTGCGAAGCGATGGGCTGGAGCACCGGGCCGAGATTCTGATAGAGCATGCCGGAGAAATTGGCCTGGTTGTCGTTAGGAAGCAACGCGCGGAAATTGGCCGAGCGCGCCAAGGATGTGCCGTTGGAGTGCGTTTGCAAGGCAGCTAGCAACAGTGCGCGCGACGGCGCGAGGATCAGATAGCCGTCCGCGAAGACGTAATCGTGTTCGCTGGAAATGCCTGGCCCGTCGAAACGAACGGTATAGAAAGTGCGGCCACCGACCTCCTCCTGCGTCAGCGTTGGGGCTGGCTGATTGTTCTTGGCGGCTGCCGTAGCGGCATCCTGCACCAACTTCTGGATCGCGAGTTGCAGCGCGCCGGAATTGTTCACTTCCACGATCACTTTCCAGGACGGCGTAGGCAGCACAGGACCATCGAGGGCGATCGTCATGTCGCCGCCAAGTGAGCTGGCGATGTCGTTGCGGATGTCGACGCCCAACTCCGACTTAGCCTTGGCAAGTTCCTCATTGATATTGGTTCCGCCAGCGCTAAAGGTGCTGAACACATCGTCGAGCATCTGCGCAGGCTGTTTCGAGACAAACGAAACTGCGGCACCCGCATTGGCGGAGACGTAGTCGAGCGAACCGATCGGCGCAGGAGCCGCGAGCCAGGAGGCGATACCACGGCGCTCGCCGGCGAATTCGAGTGTGATGCGGTTGTCCGGCTGCGCGGAGGACTGGCTATGCGTAGCGATCAGGTACTTCACATCGCTGAAGCCGCTATTTTGTAGCGCCTGGGCATTGTTTTTGTGCAGCACGTTGAGAATGTGGCCCATGTCCGCAGCGACAAGCGTTTCGGCGCCCTGGCTGTAAACGCTGAGGATGCGCTTGCCAAAATCAGTTTCCGCAAACAGGCCGGCACGATTTTCGATCTGCGAGTTCATGGCCTGAACGGAAGCAGCGTCGCCGCCCACGACCAGCATGTTCTGGCGCACTAGCATGATCATACCTTCGGCATGCGCATCGAGCGCGGCCAGTGACTGCGAGTCAACGACCTTCAGATCCCCGGTGTGCCCGTGCGTGAGCGTGTCGGCTAAGTGATTCTGCAAGAAGTCTTTCAAGCCAGCCTGCCGCACTTCGGCAAGCAGCACCGGCGAATGATGGAAGGCATTCTCAGAATCGCCGCTGACCGTGACTACGACTTCTTCGCCGAGATATTGGCTGAGCGTGCGAATTTCGTCGATCAGCTCCGCAGGCGTTGGATGCTGATTGGCATTGGCGTTTTTATTCCACCACTCTTGCAAAACCGGGCTTTGCGCCAGCTGTTGCTGAAAGATCTGATTGGCTTGCACCAAAGCGTCGCCGAGGTTGGGGATGCCGACATAAAGCACGGTGTCGGCCGGTAGCAATGGCAGGATGTTGCTCTGGTAACGCGGCGGAGGCATCGGAATGCTCTGCAATTTGTTCTTGAGCTTGCCGAACTCCGCCAGCAGCGCCAGTTCTTCGTCGCGATTGGCGCTCCAACTGATTTCATCTTGCACAGGGACGACACCCACGCTGGACGTGGTGGCCATCATGTCGCCGGAGTGTAGGATCGACTCCGCGCCTTGATGTTTGACATGCACTTCGCCTTCGATCACCGCCACGCGGGAACCCTTGGTGCCGGAATTCACGGAGAACATCGTGCCAGTGACCGCCACAGTGCAATCCGGCGCGCTGACATAAAGATGGCCGGTGAGGCGCTTGGCCGCCTTCACGATGATGACACCCTGATCCAGATGGATCGTGGCATTACGACGATTGGCGCTGACCGCGACTTCGGCGCGCTGGTTCATCTCGACCCGCGAACCGTCATACAGCCTAAGAATGGCGCGGGAACCGGCAGCTGTGCGGACGAATTCGCCTTCGGAAATTTGATCCCCAGCCTGCAAGGCTCGCACACCGGTAGCGCTCACACGATAGGCTTGACCCTGAATGGACGCCACTTCGGCGCGGCTACCCGGTAGAGTCAGATACATGCTGACGCCGACCCACACGGCAGCCGCGATCAGAACGGTCGCGGCGGTGAAACCCACAGCCGCCCAATTCCAACGAAAACTACGCGCCGCCGGCTCAACGCTCCAGGTAGTCTCACCCGCAGCTGCCGCACGGCCATGCGCATACGAACGGCACGCCGGGCATTCGCGCAGGTGATCTTCCACAATCAAAGCGCGTGCGGGAGACAGTTGCTTTCCATAGAAGGCAGGCAGTACGGCGCGAACGTCATCGCAACCACGAATGGGCTGCGCCGCAGTGGCAAGAAGCTCTTCGCCGGCGGCGTCCTGCAGACGCTGCCAAACGCGCTCGGCGGAGGCCGCGAGGGTCCTGGCGTCCGGCTCATCGTCACGAATCTCAGAAACCGCCTGGTCCAGCCAGGCATCTTGTTTGGAACGAAAGAATTTCATGCTGCACCCTTCATGAACGTACGTAATTCCTTTTTGAGCCGCGCCCGAGTCCGATGCAGCGTCACCGCCACGACGGCCTGCGAGGTCTGCATCATCTCCGCAATTTCCGGATTGTCTCGCCCTTCGATATAGCGAAGGGTGAACATCTCCGCTGCGCGCGAATTCAACTTACCGAGTTCGCGGCGCAGCCAATTGCGGATTTCTGAAGAGCGGTGCGCCCGCTCCGGCGACGGGCTGGAATTGGATTCCAACTCGTCGGCCGTTTCGACCGGCACGTTCTCGCGATTCCCGCGGGAACGAATCAGGTCCAGAGCGGCATTCACCGCCGAGCGATGCAGGTAGCTTTCGAGATTGGTGATGCGCTCGCGATCGATCTCCTTGCGCGCCAAGCGGAGAAACACGGATTGCGCCACATCCTCCGCGTCGGCCATGCTGCCAGTAACACGATACGCAGCCTTCAGCACTCGCGAATGATGCGCGCGAAACAGCTCCTCCAGTTCCGAGGCAACCTGGGTAACCATGATGGGTTCTATCGCGGCGGCCAAGCACCCCTCCCGGGCTTCCTAACCTGAAGACGCGATAGCTAGGGAACTTCTTAACACAGATTTCACAGTTTGGCTGGGTCGGTTCTCACCAAACGGGGACAGTCCTGGCGGCGAGCTTGGCCATCTGGGGTCTAGGCCGTGGCGAGATAGGCGTAGCGAAGCAAGAACAGGGCGGTAAGAACCCAGATCAACGGGCTGATTTCGCGCCACTTGCCATTGGCCAGCTTAGTCACCGTGAAGGTGATGATGCCCAGGCTCAGGCCGGTGGCAATACTGAAAGAAAGGGGCGTAAGAACGATGGTTACGAAACAAGGTAGAGCTTCAGAGAAGTCGGCCCACTGGATCTTGGAGATGGACTGCGCCATCAGCACGCCTATGAAGAGCAGCGCACACGCGGTGGCATAGCCGGGAATTGCCGTCGCCAACGGCGAGCAGAACATCGCGAGCAAAAAAAGCGCCGCAACGGCGAGGTTACTGAGTCCAGTCCTCGCACCTGCGGCTACTCCGGCAGCGCTTTCGATGTAGCTGGTCACGGTCGAGGTGCCGGTAAGAGCGCCGAAAATGGTACCAATGGAATCTGCCAGCAACACGCGGCCGACGCGGGGAATCTTCCCGTCTTTGATGAATCCGCCCTGTTCGCAGACGCCGACCAGAGTGCCGACGTTGTCGAACAGGTCGACGAAAAGAAACGCGAACAGAATTTCGAGCAAGCCCAGATGAATCGCGCCGCGAAAATCAAGTTGCAGGAACGTGGACCAAGGATGCGGCAACGAAAAAATGGCCGACGGCCACGGCGAGATGCCGCGCAAAATTCCGATGAGCGACGCGCCAAAGACGCCCAGCAGAATCGCGCCGGGGACTTTGCGGAGCATGAGCAAAATCGTGAGAGCGAATCCGAGACAGGCGGTCTGAAGTTCCTTATCCGAAAAAGTGCCCAAAGCCACGAAGGTGGCGGAATTGGCCACGATTAATTTGGCGTTGCGCAGGCCGACAAACGCGATGAACAGCCCAATGCCTGCCGCCGTGGAATGCTTGAGGGAGTCGGGAATGCCGTTGACGATCTGCTCGCGGACGCGCGTGATCGTCAGGATGAGGAACAACACGCCGGAAAAGAAAACAACGGCCAGCGCCGTTTGCCAGGGAATGTGCATGGCGCGGCAGACGGAATACGTGAAGTACGCATTGAGCGACATGCCGGGCGCGAGCGCGATGGGATAGTTGGCGTACAGCCCCATCACCAGAGTCGCTACGGCAGACGACAAGCACGTAGCAAAAACCACGCCGTCGGCGGGCATGCCGGCTTCGGAGAGGATTTGCGCGTTGACCACGATGATGTAAGCCATCGTGACGAAGGTGGTCAAGCCGCCGAGCAGCTCTTGTTTGATGGACGTGCCGTTTTCGGCCAGGCGGAAAAGACGCTCAAGCATCAGCGGGCAAAGAGCATTCGCAGAAATAGTTCAGGAACGCCGACAAGATACCAGCAATCCAAGGAATCGCAAGATACCCTTTTTCGCGGAACGGCGACGACCGGCCGAGCAAACTAGAGCAGTTGCGGGGAGTGTTGGTGGTCGGGGCGCCCGGATTTGAACCGGGGGCCTCCTGCGCCCAAGGCAGGCGCGCTACCAGGCTGCGCTACGCCCCGACATGGAAGTGCCTCACGATTATACGGCACTTTGCCTTCAGAATGGCGCAACCGCGGCGTCGCCTTCAGAACTCCCCTGGCCACCGCCACGCTGTATTGCGGTTAGTGACGATTCGTTGGAGCTTCGCCTTAGAAATGGCAACTGGCCGCGCCACGCTTCTGGAGGTACTTCTGGTGATAGTCCTCGGCGCGATAGAACGTGGCCGCCGGTGTGATTTCGGTGGCGATGGGACGCTTTAGCTTCCCGCTCGCTTCGAGCGTGGCCCGAGACTTCTTGGCTGCCGCTTCTTGGTCCGGTGAATGAAAGAAGATTGCCGTACGATATTGCGTACCGAAGTCTGGCCCTTGGCGGTTCATCTGGGTCGGGTCGTGGATTTTCCAGAACACGTCGAGTAACTGGTCATAGCTAATCTTGGCGGGATCGAACGTGACTTGCACGACTTCGGCGTGACCGGTTTCGTCGGTGCAGACGTCTTTATACGTCGGGTTAGGCATGTCCCCGCCTTCGTAGCCCACCGCCGTGTCAATGACTCCGGGCAATTGCTGAAAGGCCGCTTCTACGCCCCAAAAACAGCCCGCGCCAAATGTGGCAATTTCAGACATAAGTGTCTCCTGGCCAATTTGCTGGCCTCTACACCTGTTTCGCAGCTTAGCAAAAATCTGGTTTAAAACTAGCCCATTGGATGCATTTTGCGCAGTGAACGATGCGGCGGTCTCGTCTCAGGACTTCTTCGCGCTCGCGCCACCAGCAAACGTCTTCAGCTTGGCTTCGGCTAGGGCTTTATACGGGCTGTTGACGGAGGCTGCTTGCGTAAAGGCATCCTTGGCTTCGGCATTGCGCTTTAAGTTGAGCAGGGCAAAACCCAGGCGGTACTGGTTGCGACCGTAGCTATTCGCGTCTTGCTTGAGCAGCGGCGCAGCGGTTTTGAAATTGTCCACCGCGGTGGCGTTGTCTTTTTTCTGAATGTTCACCTGGCCCAACGCGCTGAGCGCCAAGCCCTTCTGCAGCGAAACCTGCTGCTGCCACTGCTCATCGGTCACGCCCTCCGGTTTTTGCGCAGCTCCCAAAAGGTTGATCGCTTTTTTCGCAGAAGTCTCCGCCTTGTCGAGCTGTTCACCTTTCTCGCTGTAGTAGTCGGAAAGCAGAAGCAACATGCCGATATTGTTAGGATCTTTTGCAAGTAGGCCGTTGGCAACTTCCAGCATCTTCGGTGCATTTTGCGCTTGCTGATAGGAAGTAGCTGCTACGCCCAAAGCCTGCGGGGCATAGGGCGAGTCTGGAAACAATTCCGCAAAATGCGTCAGCGCTGCGGCGCGCTTCCCGGCGTTTGGATTCTGGTACGCAACCATATAAACGGACTGTTCGACGTACAGAATATTGTCCTTGTTCGCACCGAGCGTATTGGATTTCTGATGCTCCCAGGCTTCTTTCTCGGTACCGTCGGGCGGTGGCGCTGCCTTAAAACGCTGCAGAATGCCGCCCGCCTTTTCGCCATAGGACAAAACCCTGTCCGAATCGCTTTTTTCATTCGCCGCGCGAATCATGTTCACGGCATTGTTGAAATTGTCGGGATCCACGGCAAAAAGCTTGTCGCCGTACTCAAAGGCCTTGTCGTAGTTTTTCTGCGCGATGTAGTAGTTCACGTACAGTTCGTCGGCCACGGCAGCCATGTCGCCCTTGGCCAGACCCGCCGCAAACTTATCAATCAGCGCCAGCTTTTGTGCCGGGTCCGTGGTTGCGTTGATTTCCGTCAGCGCCTTGTCTTCGTCAGACCCCGCGGCAATCGGCACGAATTTGCCGATCTGCTGTGCCCCAGCGACGGAAGCCACCAAGGCGGACCAAAAGAAAATGGCAAGCACGCGGATTTGCGCTTTCATACGAACCTCCAAAGGCAGGAATTGCGTGCATCTTAGCGCCGCCGTTCGCCGCAGGCAATCGAGTTTTGCGAAGCTGAGCAGCCGCGGTCTCGCTCAGGAAAATCTGGTAACTCGCCTCAACCTCGATTGCTCGACGCTGTGTTTTCGTTACACTGGAACCATGCTCTTCATGGTGATGGAACGATTCCGCAACGGTGATGCGCGCGCCGTTGGCGAACGCTTCCAGGGCAAAGGCCGCATGATGCCGGACAACGTGAAATATGTGGCGAGTTGGGTCGACGCCAAAGCCATGTGCTGCTTTCAGTTGATGGAGGCCCCGAGCGAGGAAGCTATGCAGCCCTGGGTGAGAGCTTGGGAGGACCTCGTCGAGTTCGAGATCGTTGCGGTAGAAACATCCCAGGAGTTCTGGGAAAGGCTGGCGCGGGAGTCCGACTGATTTGTGCCGTGTCCGCTACGGTGACCGGGCGGGCACGCGCCGAGGCACAGCGGTTGCGGGCGGCCGCTAGGGTGGGATACTGACCCTATGAGTAGCCTCACTTTGCGAGCGTTTCGCGGGTCCTTTTACGCCGGGCTGGTTGCCGGGGCGATCTGTTTGTCGGCGCTGGGTGCGCGTGCGGACGAGATTCGCCTGAAAGACGGCAAAAAATTGTACGGCGTTATAGTCGCGTACGAAGACAACATGTTCAAAGTCAAAACCGACTTTGGATATGTGCTGGTCGAAAAGGACAAAATTGCCTCGATTGTTCCGTCCACGCCGGCAAGTGAAACGCCCGAGTCCGACAAAGTTCCTGCGGTAGAGAAAAAACAACCGGGCGATGCGCAACCGAAGGCTGAACCCGCGGTAACCTCTGGCGCCGACGCGACGGCTACACCTGCTCCGACAAACACCAGCGCGAAATCTGCCGATCCAGCCACCGCGAAACATGACAAACCTGCTCCGAAAATCACGAATACTGCGGTGAAACCAGAAGTCCCCGCGGCTGGCAAAGCCGCCGCGACCGTCGCGCCGAATTTGAGCTCGCCCGCGGCACCGGCTGCAAGCCTGTCCGCTTCCGCGCAACCCGCCGCGCCGGCAGAGCCGGAACCTCCGGCCATGCGTGAAACCGTGCAGGGCAATCTTTATACGAATTACACGCACAGCTTCAAAATGTACAAGGCGCCAAGCTGGCAAATCATTGAGGACGCGCGCCAGGGTTTGCCCAACGCCATTGTGGCCATGGGCAGCTACAACCGCCAGACTTTGCTCGTTGTCGGCAAGGAAGACACGAAAGATCCGCTCGACGCGGCGGCCAAAGGCGTCGAGAAACGCCTGAAAGACATCTACGACAATTACCGGGAAATCTGGCTGAAGAAGACGACAGTTGGTGGCCTGCCAGCAGTCGAATATCACTACCGCGGAACGGCCGACGATCACGACTGGTCGGGTACGCTCGTGGTCATTTCACGCGGGACAGACGTGTTCACCGTACTCGGCATGACCTACGCCGACAACGACCTGATCCAAATCCAGGAAAACATCATCGAGCGCACGATTGCCAGCCTCGACTTCAGCGCGCGCTGAGCGCACTGCGACAAGCCCTCGCAGCTTCGACCGGAACCAAGCGGAGATCCGACTTCAATTGGCTGCGGTGGCTGTAGCTTCTGCCGGTTTCTTGTGTTCGCGAATGAGCGCAATCAGCGCTTGCGCCGCGCGCGGGAGGCTGCGGTCGCGCCGGTAGATCAAGCCCAGCTCGCGCGAAAGGTCCACGCCTTCGACATTCAGCAGCTTCACTTCCCCGCTCTTCACCTGATCTTTCGCAAAGCTCTCGCTGATGATGGAAACGCCGGCATCGGCAGCGACAAACCGCTTGATCATGCCGATGCTGGGCAGCTCCATGACGATGCGTAGCTTGGCGCGATACGGCCGGAACAATTTATCCAGGACTTGCCGCGTATAACCCGTCCGCGGAAAAATCAGCGGCTGTCCAGCCAGTTCTTCCAACGTAATTTTCGAGCGATGCGCCAATGGATTCCGCGAACTCACCATAAAGCGCACGCGGTCTTTCCAAATGTGGTGAACCCTGAGATTAGGCGACTTGATAGGCAGCGTAGCAATGCCCACGTCTACCGAACCATCCTCTACGCGTTGCAAAATTTTGTGGCTGAAATTGCGGTAAATGCTGATGTGCACGAGCGGATAGCGGCGATGAAACTCTGCGAAAATATCCGGCAGTAAGTATAGGCACGTCGCTTCGTTCGCGCCAAAAACAATCGGGCCTTGCACCACGTCGCCGCGATCCGCCACCACCTGCACCGATTCATCGCGCAGTCGCAGCAGCCGCTCAGCATATTCAAATAGCACTTCTCCAGCAGGAGTTAACTCAACCGATTTAGCGGAGCGGTCCAACAGGCGCGCACGGTAGGCTTGCTCGAGCTGGCGAATCTGCGCGCTGACCGCCGATTGCGAGCGAAACACCTTTTGGCCCGCACGCGAAAAGCTCTTGAGCTTGGCGACATAAACGAACGTGGAAAGTTGATCGAAGTCCATGGGTGGTCGCTGCTGAGAATTATAGCGGATATGTCCCGCTAACTCGCGAACAAAGGTTCTCCTTTCAAGCTGAGACTTCCGCTTGTGAAACCGTGGTGCCCGGCACTGGCGCGGCATTGAGAATCGTTTCGGTAGGCACGCGGCCAAGCCCTGCGAGCACCGGCTCCCAGGTCGCTGCAATGGTGCCCTGGAAATGCACGGGTTGCACCCGCAGCAGCGGAAGGGCTCCGCGCCGTGACAGGATCCGCGCCGCTCGCGGACTCTTGGTGAACTGCACGTGTTCTTCCAACACTTGCCGAAGCCACGCTTCTTCCTCGGTAGTGATTTCCGCGAGCGATACGAAATCCCGATGCAACACTTCATCCGCCTCGCCGCGCAAAACGTAAGACAATCCTCCCGTCATCCCCGAACCAAAGTTCAGGCCGCACGACCCCAGCACCAACACCACTCCGCCGGTCATGTACTCGCAGCCATGCTGGCCCACGCCTTCCACCACCGCCAGCGCACCCGAATTGCGCACACCGAAACGTTCCCCCGCCCGGCCCGCTACAAACAGGCTGCCGGAAGTTGCGCCGTAAAGAACCGTATTGCCGACCAGCACATCGCCGCGCCGCGAGGCCGCCGTACCCGCTGCAATCGCAATCGTGCCGCCCGAAAGGCCTTTGCCCACGTAGTCGTTGGCTTCGCCGGTGAGCCGCAACGTGATGCCCTCCGCCAGAAATGCTCCAAAACTCTGGCCGGCTGAACCATGAAATTCTTTCGCGACTTCCTCAGTCTTGGCGACGACCTGATTGGCCGTGTTGCGCCGGCGCATCCACTCACCACTCATCCCCGCGCCCACGCTGCGGTCCGCATTCTGGATCGGCTGCGGCCCCGGATGCGGATCATACGCAGCGGTGAAGCGCAGCGCGTCTTCTCGCGCGGCCGCATGCAAAGCCGGCGATTGCTGCGGCGCCACGCGTAGCGACTCCGAAATAGGCACAATCAGCAGCGGGTCCACGCCCGAGCGCGCGCTCAATCGGTCATACCATCCCGTCAGTTCGCTCAACGAATGCGCACCCAATTGCGCCAGGCGGTTCCGCACCTCTTCCGCCAGCGAGCGGAAGTACGCGACCACCATCTCCGGCTTGCCCGTAAACCGCGTGCGCAGCTTTTCATCCTGCGTAGCGATGCCTACCGGACAGGTATTCAAATGGCACTGCCGCGCCATCACACAACCAATCGCCAGCAGCGCGGCCGTTCCAAACCCGAACTCATTCGCGCCAAACAGCGCGGCCACAATGATGTCACGCGCAAATTTCAAGCCGCCATCCACGCGCAGCGCCACCCGCGAACGCAAACCCGCACGCACCAACGTGTCATGCGTTTCGCGCAATCCAATTTCCCACGGCAAACCCGTATTTTTGATCGAAGTCAGCGGCGAAGAACCCGTCCCGCCGCTATGCCCGCTGATCGTAATTACGTCTGCGCCAGCTTTCGCTACGCCCGCCGCAATGATGCCCACTCCCGCGCCCGAAACCAGCTTCACGCCGATTCGCGCGCTCGGATTCACGGCGCGCAAATCGTTGATGAGCTGCGCCAGATCTTCGATGCTGTAAATATCGTGATGCGGCGGCGGGGAAATCAGCGGTGTGCCCTGAGTGGCATGGCGAATCCGCGCAATGTATTCGGTCACTTTGCGCGCCGGCAACTGCCCGCCTTCGCCGGGCTTCGAACCCTGCGCCATCTTGATTTCCAACTCTTCCGCGTGCACCAGATAATCGGCGGTCACGCCAAATCGCCCGGAAGCCACCTGCTTGATCTTGTTCGCCGCGGTCGGTTCGAAGCGATATGTGTTCGGATCTTCACCACCTTCTCCAGTGTTGCTGCGCGCGCCAATCATGTTCATCGCCACAGCCAGCGTGCGATGCGCCTCCGGGCTCAGCGAGCCGAGCGACATCGCCTGGGTACTGAACCGCCGCAAAATCTCACTTGGGCCTTCTACTTCCTCCACCGGAATCGGAGTGCCCGGTACTGTCTCCAGCAAATCGCGCAAGAAGATCGGTCCTTCGTGTTCTGCCAACTCATCGAACGCCGAAAATTTCCCAGGGTCCGGCGCTTTCACATGCGCGTGTAACCGCCTCACCACTTCGGGCGAAGAGGCGTGCAGTTCCGCGCCCTTGCGGAAACGATAGAGGCCCGCATCCGACAATTCCGAGGACGCGGCGGCAAACGCTGCCGTGTGCATACGCAGGTAATCGCCCAGCAACTCATCCAGCGTCTTCGAACCGGGATAGTCCGCCGCATCCTCGAAGAAAGACCCAGAGACCTCTTCGGACAAGCCCACAATCTCAAATAGATGACTGTTGCGGTAACTCGCCAGCGTCGAGACCCCCATACGCGCGAGCACCTTGCGCAGCCCCGCGTTCACCGCCACGCGCATATGTGCGGCGCCGTCCGCTTCCACTCCCTCCGCAAATTCCTCCGCAAGATACGGCACAACCGCTGTCGCCCCCGCCGCAATTAGCAATGCCACATGATGCGTGTCAAAAACCTGCGCCGACTCCACCACCAGCGGCAGATCCGCCAGCCCGTCGCGGACCATCGCCTTCCACACCGCCGCGGTCGCTAGTAAAGCCGGCAGCGCCGCCTTCTCCGCACCAATCCCCCGGTCTGAAAGGAGGAGGAGGCCCGGGCGTTCGCCGCTACTCAGAGGGATAGAAGATAGCTGAGCAACCGCACGCCGCGCGCCCGGGACTCCCAGGGCGGAAGACCACGTCATTTCAATTCGCAGAACCGCGTCGAAAACCTCGGCAAGCTCGGCTAGTTGGCTGCAACTCAGCAGCGGGCTGTTTAGCGTCACGCCATTTTTCAAATGCGTGTCCAGCGACATCACGTGCGTTTCGCGCAGCGGATCGATCGGCGGGTTGGTCACCTGCGCGAAGCGCTGCTTGCAGTAATCCCATAGCGTGCGCGGCAGCGCCGATAAAAACGCCGGCGGCGCGTCGTCGCCCATACTCCAGTCGGCTTCTTTGCCGTGCGCCAGTGCGGAAAACAGCGTCTTGAACTGGTCTTCCGTCCACCCCGCCGCCCCGGCAATCCGCTTCGCGTCACCGCCAACTGAAGATGTCACCGTGGTCGGCGCGCTCAGGTGCCGCACCGCTGCGACCGGCGTCTTCCCTTGATGCATCGCCAGCCGCTTCAAAATTTCTCGCCAGCGCAGAAAAACGCCCGTTGCCGGATTGGCCAAAATCATTTCGCCTGGACCCAGCCGCTGCCGCTCCGCGATTCGCGTTTCGTCCAAGTCCACCAGGCCCGTTTCCGACCCGGCGATCAGCAATCCATCATGCGTCAGCGTGTAACGCAACGGCCGCAACCCATTGCGATCCAGCTTCGCGCCGACAAGCTGCCCATTCGAAAAGATCAGCGCCGCCGGGCCATCCCAAGGCTCGCTCTGTTGCGAAAGTCGCGTCAACGCGGCCCGAATGTCCCGCGAAAGGAGGGGGTCATTCTCAAACGCTGGCGGCACCATCGCCAGCATTGCTTCGTCCGGCGTGAAACCCTCCAGCATCTTGAGTTCGAATGCATTGTCGAAGCTCGCCGAGTCGCTGACATTGCTTTCCAGCGGCTCAAACCACGAACCCACCGTCAAGCGCTTGCGCAACTCACGCTCCTTTGCGCGCAGCCAACGCCGGTTCGAAACTATCGTATTGATCTCGCCGTTGTGCGCCACGTGTCGGAACGGCTGCGCCAGATGCCACGACGGCTGAGTGTTCGTCGAGTATCGCTGGTGGAAAATCGCGTAACTCGTCGCAAACGATTCTTCCCGCAGGTCTTCGTAGAACTGCGGAAACTGCCAGGGTGTCAGCAGTCCCTTGTAAACCACCATCTGCGACGAGAGCGAACAGATGTAACAGCGCTCCGGCAACAGGTTCTCTGCTCGTTTCCGCACCAAGGCCAGCCGCCATTCGAAACGCGCATCGCCTCGCCCAGCATGAAACGGCGCAACAAAAAACTGCCAAATCTCCGGTTTGGTCTCGAGAGCCCGCTGGCCCAGAGCATTCGAGTTCACCGGCACCCGCCGCCAGCCCAAAATGCGCAGCCGCTCGATATCCGCCGCGGATTGAATTGCCACTTGCGCTTCGGCTACCGCTCCCGCCGGGAAAAATGCAAAGCCCAAGCCAAAAACTTCAGGCAACTCGATGCCCTGCTCGTGTGCGCGCGCGCGAAAAAAATCGTGAGGAAGCGAAGTCAGCAGGCCCGCGCCATCGCCGCTCGCGCCGTCCGCATCCACTCCTCCGCGGTGCGTCAAGCGCTCCAGCGCTGTGAGCGCGATCTGGACAATCTCGTGACTCGCTGGACTCCCCAGGCGCGCCACAAACCCGGTGCCACAGGCATCATGGTCGGGGTGGCCCCAATTGAGATGCCGAGTCTTCTCGTGGGACACGCGCCTCGGGTACATACCATTGTCTTAAAGGCGCTTTCCGTGGATGTACAACGCAGATTTTCTATGGATCAAATCGAATTACTGACGGCAACGTTTTTGCCGCTTTGTTTGACCGCGCTAGGACTAATTCCCGCCCAATCCCAGAACTTGTCGTAGGGCGCTCCGATCGGCGCCGGATCCTGCGAAGTCGTCAAACGTAGACTGCGCCGCCTCAATAATGTGCCGCTTGATGAATGGCGCCCCCTCGCGTGCGCCTTGTTCCGCTGACTTGACGCAGCACTCCCACTCCAGAATCGCCCAGCCCGGAAAATCGTACTGCGTCAACTTCGAAAAAATCCCGCGAAAATCCACTTGCCCGTCGCCAGTCGAACGAAATCGCCCTGCCCGCTGCAGCCACGGCTGGTATCCACCGTAGACGCCTTGCTTTCCGTTAGGGTTAAACTCCGCGTCCTTCACGTGGAACATCTTGATCCGCGAATGATAAAAATCGATGAATTGCAGGTAGTCGAGCTGCTGCAAAACGAAGTGGCTCGGGTCTAAAAGAATATTTGCGCGGGGATGCTGCCGCACGCGCTCCAGAAACATTTCGAACGTTGCGCCATCATGCAGGTCTTCGCCCGGATGAATCTCGAAGCACAGGTCCACGCCGGCTTCCTCAAACGCATTTAAGATCGGAAGCCAGCGCTTCGCCAATTCATCAAACGCCGTCTCCACCAGTCCCGCGGGCCGTTGCGGCCAGGGATAAATGTACGGCCACGCCAGCGCGCCCGAAAACGTTACGTGTGCCCGTACGCCGAAATGTTTCGAAGCCTGCGCCGCCTGATAGAGCTGCTGCACTGCCCATTCTTGCCGCGCCCGCACATCTCCCGCCCCGCGCAGTTGCGGTGGCGCAAATCCTGCGAACAGCGTGTCGTACGCCGGATGTGACGCTACCAACTGCCCCTGCAAATGTGTCGAAAGCTCAGAGATAGCCAGTCCATGCTTCGCTGCCACGCCCCGCAACTCATCGCAATATGTTTGGCTCTCCGCCGCCCGTTTCAAGTCAAACAGGCGCCCATCCCACGTCGGAATCTGCACCGCAACATACCCCAAGCCCGCCGCCCAGCCGCAAATCGCTTCGAACGAATTAAACGGCGCTCTATCTCCCACGAATTGCGCCAGAAAAATCCCCGGCCCTTGGATGGTTTTCATCGTGCAGCTCCTCTGCGCCCTCGCCCACTCTTCAATCCGCCCTGTGTTGTACGTGATTTAGCCAGCAGACGCAATCGCGCCATGTCACGCTCCCAAATACGAACGTACCCTGCCCACTCACTTAGTCCACCCCGGGACGCCATTCTCAAGAGCTCAGAGCAGAAACATTCAGTTTATGAATTTCCGCTTTTCGTTCCCGCCGCTACAGCCGCTGGCACCGACCAATGCACATTGCGAAACTGCCACTGTCCCTTCTGCTTTTCCGCCACGGCCGTGAAAAATCCGTTGGACATCACCGTCTGCCCATCGGGCGTCGTCAGCACTTCGCGGTATGTTGTTGCCACGACCGCAAATCTTGCCGTCAACGGATCCACGCGTATCTCATCGCCCCACTGTAATTCGATACTCTTAAACGTCTTTGCGACATTTTGGATTCCTTCGGTTGCTGAGTGGCTATCGTGAAACGCCAGTGATCCATTCGCAGCCATAAAGAAATCTGGAATGTCTTCAAAGTGCGGGCGCCAGGCCGCAGGGCCACCTTTGCTGATGTCGTGCGCCACGTTGCGCATAAACGCCCGCACGCCGTCCGTTTCGGTCTGTTGTTCTTCCGCCGTCAACGAACTCTCGACATGCAACCCGCATCCCGCGACCCATAGCCACGCTCCCAGCACGAACCACCCATAAACACGCTGCATCCCCCCACCTCATTTGTCAGGCTCTTCGTCATGTCCGCCGGGCCAGAAGCCGCAGTATAGCAACGCATCATCAAAACGGCTCGGTGCCGCCTGCACTGGCTGCGGTGCGATTTCTTGTCTGAGAATTTCGCGCTATGACTCGAGAAAAACAGGCGGCGGAGACCAGGCGGCCCCGCCGACTGGGCCGTCGAAAGCTTTGAACTCAACTGGGCAAGGAAAACAAAATCGCAGGGACCTAGCCGCGCGCCATGATTCGGTAGGCTACTCCGCATTTGTACTGCTTGTCCGGAACGATCTCGACCACCCACGCAATCTTCGCCGGCACAAAAATGGCATTCCCGCCCGGCGCGTACGGCACCGCTACTTCGATCTCGCTGTTCTCAAAATATTTCTTCCGGCTCTTGAAACAAATCCCGCCTTTGGACATGTCCTCGCACGTCACAATCTCATCGTTCATCCCGGAACGCCGCACGCACGCCTTGTAGCTCACCTTCATCCGCGAGTGCTTGCGCCGATTCTCCTGCTTTAGCGGCGCCACGCCCGGCGAGGCAGCCGTCTGCGCGCCTGCAGCACCGCTGGACATTGGCGCCGGATCAGCCATCGCGACACTTCCGGACTTTTGTCCCGCTGGCGACGCGCCTGGCGCGGCGCTTCCTTGGGCGCTTTCTGGCCCGCCATCAAATCCCGCGGCTACCAGAACCGGCAACTCCTCTGCCGTCTTCGCCGATCGCTTCCACAACGTCGAATCGTGGCACTCCTTGCAGTACCGCACAATCCCGTCGTTAATCATCAGCACGTCTGACTCAACGTCAATATGCTCCACCGTCTCGCGCAGCCCGCACGTCGCGCATTCCAGCGCCACCCGTCGCGCTTCCTTCTCTTTCTGCGAAATGGGCGCAAAATCGATGCCCCAAAAATCGATCAGCATCGAGTCCAAAAACGCCACGCCATACGTGAACAGCTCGCCCTCATCTCCGATGCGTCCGACCACCCGCACCACCGCTTCCCGGTTCGTGTCCAGGTAGCGAACAATGACTTCTTGCTCCGCGTACAACTTATAGGTAGAAACGATGCCCGCTCCATGGCGGCTCAGCAGCACCGTCTTCGTCATCTCCGAAAACCCTTTGCCTTCCATGTCGCTGCCGGTCAGAAGGATAGCCACTTCCTTCGGAATGCGGCTACTCCGGCGCATGGCTTCGTAAGACACGAATGCGTACCTTCGAGGGGAAGCCCTTCTGAATGCCAGAGTACTCGCAACCCACGCCTCTTGCCCATAAATCGCAGCCTGAAGTTCCTCGCGTGCAAGAGCCGCCTCGCGTTCCGTCGGACCCGTAACCCTCCCGCCTCGTTCCTTCCATTTCCGGGTGAAACGCTGCGCTGTTTGGGAGCACTATGTCTCAAGTGTGTCTCCGTGAGCCTGGCACCGCCCTCCCCTCTCCCAGCCGCGGTACGGAGCCGGTACGGAGTAAAGCAAATGACTCAGCCCCCCATCCACGATGTCCTCGACCTCGAGCTGCAACAGGTCGAAGCCTCCCGCGCTCTGCGCCTCGATCCTGATCTCCAGCGCCCTTCCGCCTCCGACAGCCTGATCGGCCTCGCCTTCTCCGGCGGCGGTATCCGCAGCGCCACCTTCAACCTCGGCGTCCTGCAAGCTCTTGCCAGAAAACGTCTTCTCCGTTCTCTCGACTACCTTTCCACCGTTTCCGGCGGCGGCTACATCGGCGGCTGGCTCATGGGCTGGATGCATCACCAGAACCTCGGCATTAAAGATGTCGAAGACCGCCTCGCCACGCCTCCCACCGCACCCAATCAGGCCAGCGACCCGCCCGAAGTTCATTTCCTTCGCGACTACAGCAACTATCTCACTCCCCGCAAAGGCATCCTCCACGCCGACTTCCTCGCCTTCGCCGCCAGCTACATCCGCAATACGCTCCTCAACCAGATCATCCTCGTCCTCGCGCTTCTTTCTCTCCTGCTGGTGCCCCGTACCATCGTTTTCTTCCTTCACGCTCTCGAGGATCTCGAAGAAATGGCGCAATCCTCCTTCCCCGCCTATCTGCAGCCTTACATGGAGTCGCAATACTTCGCCCTCGCCCTCGGCCTGCTCTTCGGCCTGCTCGCCGTCATTTTCATTGGCCTCAATCTCGAAACCGTCGACCCCCACGAAGGTAAACGCGACCGCTGGTTTGCCTACTCCTGGGCCGTCCACGTCTTCATCATCGTGCCCCTACTGCTCTCCTCCGCCCTCTTCACCTACGGTTCCGCCCAGTTCCTCACGCAATGGGGCATTCTCGATAATCCCAAGTTTCGTGCTCCGCTGATGGGTATCGGTCTCTACTTCGGCCTCTGGAGCGGCGCTTGCTTCGTTCGCCGCTTCGTGCATGCCAAGAAAGTTCGCAAACAAAGAAAAGCCGCCGGTGTCGACGGCGAGATCCCCAACGGCGCTCCCGTCAGCTCTTTGGTTATGCTGACCGCCGCTCTTACTGGTTGGCTCATCGGCTACCTCTTTCTTCCCTTCTCCAGACTCCTCATTCCCGCTGGAGCCGATCCGGGCGTCACCTTCGACAAATGGCATATCGTCACCTTCGGCACTCCCGCCGCCATTTTGATCATGCTCATTGCCGGCATGCTGCACATCGGCCTCATGGGCCGCGGGATGAGCGACGCGCACCGCGAATGGTGGGGTCGTCTCGGCGGCTTACTCATGCTCTTCGCAATTTGCTGGCTCGCCCTTTTTCTCATCGCCGTGTACTTCCCCGCCGGCCTCGGCAATCTGCTCGCTTGGGAAACACGCCGCCACGTCACCGTCACCAGCGCCACGCTCTGGGTGCTCTCCACGGCCTACGGCGTCTTTTTCGGCAAGAGCGAAAAAACCAGCAAGTGGAATCCCGACGCGTCTCTCACCAAGAAGCTCCTCACCGTCGCGGCAAAGGCGACGCCCTACATCTTCATCCTCGGTCTCCTGCTGCTCCTCTCCATCCTCGCTTCCTTTGCCGCCAATCGCATCATCGGCCTCGATGGTCAAACGCTCACCATCCCCAGCGACCTCGACTTCGATTTCCGCGTCCCCTTGCTCTGTCTCCTCTGCTTCCTCGGCGCTCTCGCCGTCTCCTGGCGCGTCGACATCAACGAATTCTCCGTCCACTACCTCTATCGCAATCGCCTTGTTCGCTGCTATCTCGGCGCTTCCGTTCCTCGCCGCAACGGCCAGCCCTTCACCGGCTTCTCCGAAAAAGACAATTTCGCGCTCAAAGATCTGCAAATCCCGTTGCACTCCCAAGACTCCCGCGACGCCCGCCCCATCCCCATTCTCAACACCAGCCTCAACGTCGTCCGCGGCAAGGAACTCGCCCTGCAAACTCGCAAAGCCCGTTCCTTCGCGCTCACTCCACTTTTCAGCGGCTTCACCCGCGCCGTTCCCGGCAAACGCGAATGGGACTCTTTCTACGGCCCCACTGCCAAGCTTGCCTCCAAGCTTCCTGGCTTCAAGAACGGCGTAACTCTCGGCACGGCCGTCGCTGTCTCCGGCGCTGCCGCCAGCCCCAACATGGGTTCGTACTCCGACCCCGGCTTGGCTTTTCTTATGACGCTCTTCGACGTCCGTCTCGGCTGGTGGGTCGGTAATCCTTGCCGCAAAGAATGGAACAACGGCAGCCCGCGCATCGGTTTTCTCTGTTTACTCGAAGAACTTCTCGGCCTCGCCAGCGACGAAAGCAAGTACGTCTATCTCTCCGACGGCGGCCACTTCGAAAATCTCGCCATTTACGAACTCGTTCGCCGCCGCTGCAAACTCATCATCGCCGGCGACGCCTCCTGCGACGGAAAGTACGACTTCGGCGACCTGCAAAACGCCATCGAACGCTGCCGCACCGACTTCGGCGTCGAAATCACCGTCGACGAACTCGAAAAACTCACACCCAAAGCCGCTCCCGAAGGCGGCGGCATCGGCCAATGCGAACAACATTTCGCCATCGGCAAGATTCACTACAATCCCGACGCACCCGATCAGGACGGCACCATCATCTATCTCAAGCCTGCGCTCGTTCCCGGCGATCCTGCCGACGTCCTCGGCTACGCCCGCAAAAACGAATGCTTCCCCCACGACAGCACTGCCAACCAGTGGTTCGACGAAGCGCACTTCGAAAGCTACCGCGCTCTCGGCTTCGCCACCGCCCAAGCCGCCTGCCAAACCATCACCGACGCCATCCAACACGCCCTAACGCCCGCGCGCCCATCCGCCCCCACCAACGGCACCCATTCGCCCACCTCACCCGCTGCGGCCGACACACGGATCCTCACCGTTCATGAATGAACGGTTTGCGTGACCGCCTGACGCCATCTCGCCTATCACCTAGCCGTTTTAGTTTGTATCCTGAGCGTAGCGAAGGATCTCTCTTCGTCTTTTCTGCGGTTTGCTCTTGCTCTCGGGTCGCCCCACCGCTCTCGCCGCGACGCGCGAAATTCCCGTTTTGTATTCTTAACGTTCGACTTTCAACCTTCGACGTTCGACCTCTTCAACTTCCCCAACAACGTGCGCGGGTGCCCCAGCTTCGGTTTTTGAACCTGGGTCTTGCTGGGTGCCACACCCTTTGCCTCTAAGCGTGCGGGTTTTTCCTTAGTCGTTTTACCCATCCGAGCTCTTCTTTACTTCCCCAACAACGTGCTCTGACTCGCCACGCACTGCCACGTTCCCCCGCGCCGAATCCACGTATCCGTAAACCGCGACCGGATCGTATACGCCTTCCCCTTATTCGTTCCCGTCTCGCGATAAATTCCCGTCGCCACCGCCGCATCGCCGTACACCTGCACCGTCAACCCTTCATCGTAAAGGTGGTCCGCCTTCTGCTCGGGCGCCACAATCCACCTCATATACTCCGCCTTGTGCATGAACGTCCCGTCGTAGTCCGTATACACCATCGTGTCTGCCAGCAGCGTGCTCACCTCGTTGACTTCCTGCTTCGCTTCCGCCTGATTCCACGCCCGCTCCAACTGCCGCACCTGAATCTCATCCGCATTAATCGCCTTCTCCTGCCGCCCCGCCGCGACTCCGCCACTCACCAACACCGCAGCTCCCCACACCAACACCACCGCAACCGCAACCATTGCCAATCGCCTCATCGCATCTGCCTCAAGTTAGCGTTCTGAAGAAATCGTTGTGCCCACCCAATTTCCCGCATCTTACCAACAATTTTCCTTGCTTCGCGTCCAACTCCACCCCGTCTTGCGCGAGAAATCACTACTCGCCTCACTGGGTGCCGCACCCGCTTGCACTGAGCGCCAGCGAATGTGTCGTTTTTAAGGGTGCGGGTTTTTTCTTGACCGCCTACGTGTGTCCTCCCTCGTCCAGTCCGTTGGCCTGCGCGTCGCTCTGCGTGCTAGAATCCCGCCACTTTGTCTGGCACATCATTCCCCCCAAACTCTTTGGAGGACTAACGAATGACTCCCTCTCCGGCCAACTCGTTCCGTGTGCTCGCAGTCCTCATTCTCGCCGGCGTTCTTTTCGCTCTCAGTCATGCCCCGGCTTTCGCCGACAAGAAGCCCAAAACCTATCCCGAAACCGGCAAAGTCATCGGCCGCGGCACCACTCCCCATACTCGCGGGCAAGGCACCGTCTACAGCCAGACCTACAAAGTCGAAACCGACAAAGCCGTCTTTCTACTCGACTGCGGTAAATTGCCCTTTATGACGGGAACCGGCGGTGAGTGCGGCGGCGAACAGCACAAAATTCAGCTCGGCGATGTCCTTCACTTCCGCATCGACAAAGACTACGTCTACATCTCCGCTCCCGACATCAGCGGCGCCTCCGGCTCCGACGAAGAAAAACTGCGCATCATCAGCCAGGAACTAAAGCCCAACGCCGCGTAAGCACGGCGCTTCCCGCGGCCCTGATTTCCAAGCAGGGTCATCCTTCCGAGGATGACCGCTGTTGTAAGGTTGACATGTCGTGTTCGTTGGTTTCCCGGTACTTCCTGAAGCGGCCTTTACATCTGTCATCCCGAAGCCTGCCCGCCATAGCTTGCCTGCCACAGGCAGAGCGGGCGTAGCGAGGGATCTGCTTTTCGCCTTTTCCCCGGGCGCGCGTGCCCCGGATTCGACCTTTTCGAACCTGGGCTTCCCTTTTCATCTGCCTCTAGACCTGTCATCCCATTCTCTCCCCCAGAGGTCACCTTTTCTTCATCTAGAAACCAGCTTCAGTGAATTGTGCCAAGACACGGATAGCCTCAGAGTGGCCCGCAAGGTTGCTCCCAGTTCGGTGCGCCGATTTCGATTCCACAATCGCTGGGAAAACCAACCGAGGAAGAAGGAGGCTGCCATGAACTTCGCTGGAAAGCGTGTAAAGGCCATCCGTTACGGTGCTTACGTCACCCTCGTGGGGTCCTTGCTGACTGGCCCGCCGCAAACCTTTGCTCAAGATCTCGAGTCCATCCCCAGCGCGCCGTTGCGTTTGACCGTCACTCCTCACGCCTCCTCGCGAATCGCCATGAAGACCTTGCCCAAAGCGATTTGCGTGCTCCACGCGGACGGCGATACTGCCCCGTCGCGCTCCTTCAAACTCTTCTCCGACGAAGAAGGCATGGTCCGCTTCAGCGTGAACCCATCCGAAGAATCCGAAGAAGTCACCACATTTGCCGTGGACTGCACCGCGGACGGCCAAACCCGCACGTTTGCGTTGCAGCTACGGCCGCACTCGACCGCTAGCGCAGACATGCCGGCCCCAGTCGCTGACGAACGCCGCCCGCAAGAGAGCGACATCGTGCGTCGCGCCCTCACCAACCAAGAAGCTCTGGACCTTTCGAACGAAGAAATCATCCAGCGCGACTATCCGCCGCGGCCCAATCCCAACCAGGCGCCCGGCGCTTACGCCACCTGGTTCCGCCTCGTGACCCAACCGGCGCGCCGCGTCGAGCCTCGGCAGGCGGCGCACTCGGCTCTGCAAGCCAGCACCGAAGCAGACAGCGACAACTGGAGCGGCTTCGCCTTGAAGAATGCTCCCAACGAAGTTCCCGTCGCCACGTACGACCTCGTGGAAGGCGCGTGGTACGTACCGACGGTCACACATCCCCTCTTCGAGCAAATGACCTACTCCTTTTCTGGGTTGGACTCGACGGCGATGACGGCGTGTGCCCGAAGTACTGCCCACAAAGTGGCCACACCAGCGATCTCTGGCAGGCCGGAACCGGCCAACAAATTGAGAGCCTTCCAGGGAGGCCTGTTGCTACCGCTGCTGTGAGAGCGAACACCGCCAGCCTGATTCCCGTCACCTCACCTTTGCCTCCATTGACCTACACCGTCAGCTCTTATTTCGCATGGACCGAGCTGGTTCCCGGCCAGAGTATTTCCGTCCTCCCCAACTTCAATGTGTCCCCGGGCGACGAAATGTTCGTCGAAGTGTGGGTCGGCAATAAGGGCGCGAATCCATCGTTGTCAGGGGCCTACGCCATCGCGTTTGTCGAAGACGTCAGCAAGGCCGAGTACACCTATATCTACAACGCCATGTCCAAGGTGAAGGTCCTCGGCTACCAGGCCGAATGGATTATGGAGCGGCCGTTCGAAGGCGGAGTCCTGCCCGGTCTGGCCGACTACACCGAAACCTACATGTATTCCCCCTGGACCGAAAAAACCGATGGCACCTGGCTCAGTTATGACCAGAACAACGCTGTGCAAATTACCATGGGCGGCGCTGACCGCACCCTGTCCTCTGCCATCGTGATCGACACCAATACGATTTACTTCGCATGGGCCGCTTTCAATTAAGGTCCTTACCACAACTCGCAATGCGCACCGTGCGCCCCACCCTCGAGTTTGAGGGTGGGGTTCTTCTTTTGCCGATTCTCGTCTTTGTCCCTGCCTCTCATCCTGCGCTATTCCTCGTCATCTCGACCCCAATTGCTCGTCATCCTAAGCGTAGCGAAGGATCTCTCTTCGCTTTTCGTCCTTCGCGCGGCGGGCGGCGGGTGCCCCGGGTTCAGCTTCATCGAACCCGGGTCCTGCTTTTGTTCGTCATGTCGAATCCGAATGTGTAGGGGCACGATTCATCGTGCCCGTCTCTCCGCTGTCATCCCGAAGCGTTACGAGGGATCTGCTTTTCGCTTTTCGCTTATCCGAGCAGACCAAGAGCCCTTCATGGCTAAAAGTTACGTAGAATCCTTAACTGTGATATATGTTTGCGCTAGAGCAACTGGTACTTGCTCGAAGAAATCGAAGAGACAGACGGAAAGAAACCCAACCTTCTCACGCAGTCTCCTTCTTCGCGTTCGAACGCTACCCATCCGTATTGTTACGGACTTGACAATAGCGCCACCCCGCGCTACCATACCCCGTGACTCGCCCGCCCCAGCTTGCCCCTCTCACGATGAGCGAACCCTTCACTTCACCCTCCATGACTTCCTTTTCCAGTCCCGTATCGCCCCGTTTCTCGCGACCCAATCCATTCGTACTTTTTCCACCGCCGGCAAACAGTCGCGCCGTTCTTGCCACTCAACTCCGCCCGCAACTCCAATCCCCTCTGGCACTTCCGCACACTTTCCGTCACCACGGCGTACGGGTCCCTCGCTCCTCCATGTACTCCGAAGGCCAGTCGACTCACTCTACGGCCTTCCGCGTCCCAGCCAACTCCCTCATCTCCTTTGTTTTCAGACTATTCCGAGCTCTTTCGTCCCTCCCAAAACCGTATCTTCCGTCTTTTCATGCAAATCCGAACTCTTTGCGCAGAACACCCGGGGTGGGCACCCCGTCCGTTAAGGACTCTTATTCGTTCAACCAAACCTCGCTCCGCAAAGGGTCGCGGGCACTCTTTCGCCCACAGCGGATTCGTGGAAGGGGCACTCTGCTGTCGCGCAGCCTTTTGCTCCCCACTCGCCACGTTTTCCCTCACGGAGCCCCCATGAAACTAACTCTCCTCCTCTTCCGTCCCACCCCTTGCAAGCAGTACCCTGTGGCGTTCCTTACAGTCACTCAGGCTGTCCAAAACGGAGGAGAAGAGTGCGCAAGCATGCGAGTGTGTTGCTAGCTGCAGTCATAACGTTGGCGGTGATTCCCCTCGGAGCACAGGCTCCCGCGCAAAACAACGCGTTGAGCACGGCCGATCTCACTGCGATTCATCAGATTCGCGAAGAAGGCCTCGGCCAGCGTTCTTCGCAAGTCATGGACATCATCAGCGAGCTTTCCGATATTCACGGCCCGCGCCTCACCAACTCGCCCAACATCAAGGAAGCCGCCAAGTGGACCACCGACAAAATGACCGAATGGCAGCTCGCCAACGTCCACCTCGAACCGTGGGGCCCCTTCGGCCGCGGCTGGTCCAACGAGCGCACCA